>ERZ809296.701-NODE-701-length-49766-cov-5.414657_pt1 | contig 49766 bp, 44 predicted proteins | sample MGYA00520511_ERZ809296 | MGnify/ENA primary metagenome ERZ809296 (study PRJEB31576, sample SAMEA3212662) | Homo sapiens | biome: human-gut; feature: human gut; material: fecal | place: Sweden | collected 2012 ...
TTACCTACTATCGTGCGCGCTCGTGCTCACTCTTTTCCTCTTTCAAAAAGGGCAAGGCTTTTTCCCTCCGCTGCCTATCGCCGCTCTGCTCCGCCGCCGCGTGAATGGGGATGGAGCGCAGCCCTTGCAGGTCGGGATGTGACGGAAAGGCATGGCCGATTCAGCAGGGGCGCCGGCCAGCGGGTTTGGGAAACCGCGTCGGCTGGTGGCGCGAGCCGCGAGGCCCGTTGCCGAGCGGCGGTAAAACCCCGGCCGAGCTGCATGTCTCCCTACGCCCCGCGCCCATAGGGCGCGGTGTGGGGTGCAGGGCGGCGAGAGGAAGCGCGTGCCCAGTGGGCACAACCGCCGTAGGCGGTTAGCGACCGGCAGCCGTCAACCGAAACGAGGATTTGACACGGCAGTGTCAAAGACGACGATTGAGGTTGCGGGACACTGCCCCTGCCCGCGAGGCCCGTTGCCGAGCGGCGGTAACTTCGCAGCCAAGCTGCATGTCGTTCGATTGCTCCGCGCTCAAAGAGCGCGGTGTGCGGCGCAGGGCGGCGAGAGGAAGCGCGTGCCCAGTGGGCACAACCGCCGTAGGCGGTTAGCGACCGGCAGCCGTCAACCGAAACGAGGATTTGACACGGCAGTGTCAAAGACGACGATTGAGGTTGCGGGACACTGCCCCTGCCCGCGAGGCCCGTTGCCGAGCGGCGGTAACTTCGCAGCCAAGCTGCATGTCATTCTAGTACCCTGCGCGCATAGCGCGCAGTCCGGGGTGCAGGGGCACTGCCCCTGCCTGCCAGGAGGTTTTTTCTGTGGATGGGAATTTGATTCAGGGAATCATTATGGTCGTTCTGCTGGTGATGTCTGCGTTTTTCTCGGCGACGGAAACGTCGTTTTCCGCGCTGAATCGGACGCGGCTGAAAAATATGGCCGAAAAGGGCAATAAGCGGGCCGAGGCCACGCTGAAGCTGGCTGAAAATTACGATAGTCTGCTGTCCTCCATTCTGGTGGGCAATAATATCGTCAATATTTCGATGGCCTCTATCGGCACGGTGATGTTCGTAAACCTGCTGGGTTCGTCTTCGGGCCCGACTGTTTCAACGATCGTGTGTACGGTGGTGGTGCTGATCTTCGGCGAGATCACGCCCAAGAGCGTCGCCAAGGAAATGCCGGAAAACTTCGCCATGGCCGTAACGCCGGTCATGCGGGTGCTGCTGGTGGTGCTCAAGCCCATCAACGCGGTGTTTTCCGGGTGGAAAAAGCTGCTGTGCCGCATGTTCCATTTCGAAAACGACCGTACCTTCTCGCAGGACGAGTTGCTGACGCTAGTGGACGAGGTGCAGCAGGAGGGCGGCATGAACGAGGACGAGGGCGACCTGCTGAAAAACAGTATCGAGCTGTTTGACGACCGCAGCCTGACGGATATCCTCACGCCCCGGGTCAAGGTGGAGGGCGTGCCGCTGGACGCCACGCAGGAGGAAGTGGTGGCGATTTTGCAGGAAAGCAAGCACTCCCGTCTGCCGGTGTATGACGAATCGCTGGATCATATCGTGGGCGTTCTGCACCAGAAGGATTTCTTCCACCGGCTGCAGAAGGGCCCCTGCACCCTGCAGGAGCTGATGAAGAAGCCCCTGTTCGTGCCGGAAACGGCGCAGGTCAGCACGACGCTCAAGCTGATGCAGCGCACCCGCAGCCAGATGGCCGTGGTGGCGGACGAGTACGGCGGCACCGCCGGTATCGTCACCATGGAGGATATTCTGGAGGAACTGGTGGGCGAAATTTGGGACGAGCACGATCAGGTGCAGGTCAATATCCGACACGGCAAGGACGGCTCTCTGCTGATCCTTGGCGATACGCCGCTGGACGAGCTGGAGGACGCGCTGGATCAGGAGATCGGAGACGCGGACGCCAGCACGGTAGGCGGCTGGGTGATGGAACAGACCGAGAATATCCCCAAACCGGGGGATTCCTTCCAATGGGAAAAGTGGCGGTTTGACGTGTTGAAGACCGACGGCCGCCACGTGATGGAGGTTCAGGCCACCGCGCTGCCTGCGGCCGAGGCCTGACGCGATCCTGAAAGGAGGTTCGACTTTGGAGCGGAGAATCCTGATTCTGAGCTGCTTTACGGGCGAGGGGCACAACAGCGCTGCCAAAGCCATGCATAGCGCCTTCGATGCGCTGGAGGTTCCTTCCCGGATCATGGACCCGGTTTCTTTTCAGGGAAAACACGCCCAGCATTTCATATCTTCTTTCTATAACGGCATGATCCGCCGCAGCCCGGGAGCCTTTGGCGCACTGTATAAGGCGGGCGCATTGTACGACGCTACGGGCTGGGTGTCGCCGGTGTATCTGGCCAACGCGGCCTATGCCGAGCGGCTGAACCGCTTTTTGGAGGCGCAGCAATATACGGATGTAGTCTGCACCCACCTGTACGGCATGGAGGCCATGACCGCTCTGAAAAAGCGGGGCAAGAGCGGCATTCCCGCCTATGGGATCATGACGGACTATACCTGCATTCCCTTCCTGGCGGAAACGGAGCTGGACGGTTATTTTACGCCCCACGAAAGTCTGTCGGAGGATCTGATCCGCCGGGGCCTGCCCGCTGACAAGCTGCATCCCTTCGGCATTCCCGTTTCGCCGGCCTTCGATTCCCCCCTGTCCCGGCAGGAGGCGCGGGCCAGACTGGGAATCCCAGAAGAAAAGAAGCTGTTCCTCATCATGACCGGCGGCGTGGGCTGCGAAAGCCTGCTGGGGCTGTGCGACGCCTTTCTGGCGGCGGCAGACGAGACCATGCTGGCGCAGATTCTGGTGGGTCATAACGAAAGCCTGGGTGAGACGATTCGGGAGCGCTACGGCGCGGAGGGGCAGATTCGGCCCGTTCCCTTTACCGATCAGGTGCCGGTATACATGCGGGCCGCCGACGTGATGCTTTCCAAGCCCGGCGGGCTGACCAGCACGGAGGCCGCCGCGGCCAACGTGCCCTTTGTGGCGGTGAAGGCCATTCCCGGCTGCGAGACCTGCAACGCGGCGTTTTTCCAGCAGCACGGCATGGCGCTGAGCGCCCGGGACGACGCGGAGGCCGTGGCCTTCGCCATACAGCTCGCCATCGATCCGGAGCGGGCGGAAAGGATGCGCAGGGCCCAGCGGGAGACGCTCCCGGCTCACGCGGCCCGCCACATTGCGCAGTTTGTGCTGAACCAATGATGATCCGCTACCTGCAGACGCAGGATCCCATGGTCGTATGGACGCTGCATATCGTCGCCGGGTATCTGCTGGGCAGCATCATGTTCTGCCGGTGGATCCCCAAGCTGGTACTGCACAAGGACGTGTGCGCCCTCAGCGACGACCATAACCCCGGTGCGGCCAACGTGTTTCAGCACTGCGGCGTGCCCGCGGGGCTGCTGTGCCTGTTTTTCGATCTGTCCAAAGGCTTTCTGCCCGTGTATCTGGCGGCGCATACCGTGGGGATAGAACCTATGCAGTTTGCCGCCGTTATGATGGCCCCGGTGCTGGGCCACGCCACCGCCCCCTTCGACCATTTCAGCGGCGGCAAGTGCATCGCCACCGCCTTTGGGGTGCTGCTGGCGCTGGTGCCCATGCCCACGGTGCTGTTTCTGGCCGTGCCCTATATCTTCTTCTCTGTGGTCTGGGTCATTAAGCCCAACCGCGTTCGCAGCATTGTGGCCTTTGCGGTCTTTGCTGCGGTGGCCTGTACGTATTATACCGTGACAGGGCTGCGGAGCGTGGGCATGGGCTGCGGCCTGATCGCCGGCGTTGCCATCGTCCGCCATCTGGATCGAGAAAAATTCCGCCGGGTGAAGGAAAGCGCGGCAGAATAAAACAGGGGAAAGCGGGGAAAAACGCTTTTGAAAAAGTCACCAAAGACCCTTCGGACGGGCGCTGCCGCGTTGGCAGCGCTTTTGATGACCCTCGCTGCCGGGCTGGAGATGACGGTCGCCCGGAAGCTGAACCCGGACGCGGTGGACGCGGGAGGCTTTCTGTATCAGCTGATCGGGCGCACGTCCCGTTCGTTCACTCTGGAGCCGCTGGCCGCGACCTGCGTACTGCTGCTGGCGTTCTGGCTGGCCCGGCGGTATCTGTTTCGCCGGGCGGAGGGCGCAAAGGCGGGCGAGTACCTGCTGAGCGCTTTTCTGGGCGGCATAGCGCTGCTGTGCGCCGCTATGCGGGCCGGGGAGACCGTTCGTCTGATCTGGCAGAACAGCTTCCAGCTGTTCAAAAGCCTGCTGATCTTTGCGGGCATGTCCCTGTGGTTTCTGTATGCCGTTCGGGCGTTGGCGGAGGGGTTGAGCCGTCCCCGAAAAGAGGAACGCTTCTGCGCTTTCTGGGACAGGCATCCCTTCGAGTTTCCCTTTTTGGTGCTGCTGGCGGCTTACGGCTGGCAGATCGCGATCAAATATCCGGGCGTGATCCATCTGGATGTGGTCATGCCCATTCGGATGGTTCTCGGCCTTTCACCGAAGAACAACACCTTTCCGCCCACGGGAACGCTTCTGTACGGCGGTGCGTTCCTGCTGGGCGAAAAGCTGGGCAATGTGAACTGGACTTACTTTGCGATCATGCTGTTCCAGTCTGGAAGCCTGATGCTGACATTGAGCTATGCCCTGTGGCTGATGCACACCCGAAAAGCGCCGCGCTGGGTGCAGCTTCTGGCGCTGACGCTTTTCGCGGTCAATCCCATCTATATCGGCTGGATCACCACGCTGGGCAAGGACGCGCAGTACATGGTGTGGATGCTGCTGTTGGGCGTGCTGATGATGGAGTTTCTGGCGGAGCCGGAGGCTTTCTGCCGAAAGAAATCTCGCTGGGTACTGCTGACGGCGGACTGCCTGCTGGCGGTGCTGACCCGCTACAACGGCGTGTCCGTGGCGGTTCCCTGCCTTGCGGCGATACTGATCATCCTTTGCCGCCGCCCGGCGCTGCGGCGCAACATCCCCTGTCTGCTGGTGTGCAGCGCGCTGGCCTTCGGCCTGAGCGCGGGAGCCAACGCTGCCGCGACGCGATTTTTGGGGCTGGAAGAGGTCAGGTTCTATGACTATCTGTCCATCCCGTTCCAGCAGACGGCCCGAGTGGCCAAGTTTTACGGCGGCGAGGGCGTAACGGATGAGGAAAAAGCCGCCGTCGATACGATGATCGCCTACGATCAGCTGGCGGAGCGGTACGACCCGGCCCATGCGGACGGGGTCAAGACCACGGTGGACGTGCTGGAGCGGGGAAAGCATTCCCCGGAGGCCTATCTGCGGTTCTGGTGGAAGCAGCTCCGTCAGTATCCCGTGGATTATCTGGACGCGATGCTGAATGTGAACTACTGGATGTTCGACCTGCGGCAGAACGTGCCCACCTATCACAGCTACGCGGACATTCAGCAGTACACCTATCCCTATGCCTTCCACGAGACGCAGTTCTTCAATCTGGAAGAGATTCGTCCCCTGATGAGCTGGCAGCGGGCGCTGACGGAATGGTACTTCCGGTTCGACCGGCTGCCCCTGATCGGGAATTTCGCCAGCATGGGCTTCTGCGTCAACGGCATGATCCTGCTGGCCTATGTTTCATGGATCCTGCGGCGGAGGAAAACGCTGCTTACGATGATTCCCTCGGCCGTTACGGCGGCGGCCACCCTGTTCTGCCCGGAGGTCTACATCCGCTATCTGCTGCCCGCCATGGCGTCCCTGCCGCTGTGGCTGGCTGCCTTCTGTCTGCTGCCGGAAAACCGCGCCGCCCCTTGCCAAAGCCCGGCTTCCGTGCTATAATAGCACCGCGTTCCGGCTTCGGGACGCATGGCAATGACGAAGACAAACGCCCGATGCACAGCGATTCTCAGAGAGGACGGCAGGAACTCCGCGTTCCTTGCTGCAAGCCGTCCGAATTGGCTGCGGGAAATTCCCTTCCGAGCTTTTCCCCTGAACCTTTTTCAGTAAGGGGAAACGGTCAGGCCCCGTTACAGGCGAAGAGCGCATCGGCCCTGCGGCCCGTGCGGAATTTGGGTGGTAACACGTGGCGTTCAGGCCTCGTCCCATGAGGGAACGGGGCTTTTTTGATGGCCGAAAACGGCGATGCAGGAAAGGAGAACGGCATGAAAACGCTGCTGATCAGCGCCTGTCTGCTGGGGGTGAGGTGCCGCTACGACGGCGGAAGCAAGCCTCAGCCCGGCGTGGAAGAACTGGCCGGGCGATACCGGCTGATCCCTGTCTGCCCGGAACAGCTGGGCGGTCTGCCCACGCCCCGGTCTCCCAGCGAGCGGCAGGGAGACCGGGTGGTCAGCCGTCAGGGCCGGGACGTGACGGCGGAATACCGTCGGGGCGCGGAGGAGGCCCTGCGGCTGCTGGACTTTTTCCACGCGGAGGGCGCGGTGCTCAAGGAGCGCAGCCCGTCCTGCGGGAAGGGCGTGATCTACGACGGCAGCTTTTCCGGCGCTTTGACGGAGGGCGACGGCGTGTTCGCCCAGCTGCTTCGGGAACGCGGCGTTCCCGTATACGGGGAATCCGACATCCCCGACCTGCTGGGAAAAGCATGAACTTCACCATTCCCATTCCATTTTGATGAAACGATAGAAGGAGGAACCTCATCATGGCAGTGACAGATACTCTGCGGGAACTGCGGGAGCAGGTGGAACAGAACCTCTCCGAAATGAAGGACACCGCCGCGCTGGACGCGCTGCGCGTCAAGGTGCTGGGCAAGAAGGGCACCCTGACCGAGCTGCTCAAGGGCATGGGCAAGCTGGCCCCGGAGGAACGGCCCAAGGTGGGCGCGCAGATCAACGAGGCGCGCCAGTGGCTGACCGAACGCATGAACGAGCGGCAGGAGGCGCTGCAGAAGCTGGAGCGGGAAGCCGCCCTGAAGGCGGAGACCATCGACGTGACCGAGCCCCGCCGCCCCGTGAAGGTGGGCAGCGCCCATCCCATCACGCTGGTGATGGACGAGCTGATCGACTGCTTCACCGGCCTTGGCTTCGAGGTGATGGAAGGTCCCGAGGTGGAGCTGGATCACTATAATTTCGAGCTGATGAACCTGCCCAAGAACCATCCGGCCCGGGACGCTCAGGATACCTTCTATATGGACGACAACATTGTGCTGCGCACCCATACCAGCCCCATGCAGGCCCGGGCCATGCTGACCCGCAAGCCGCCCATCCGCATCATCTGCCCCGGCCGGGTGTACCGCGCCGACGAGGTGGACGCGACCCACAGCCCCGTGTTCCATCAGATGGAGGGACTGGTGGTGGATGAAAACGTCAGCATGTCCGACCTGCGCGGCACGCTGGAAGCCTTTGCCAAGAAGCTTTACGGCAACGATGTTTCCACCCGTTTCCGCCCCAGCTTCTTCCCCTTCACCGAGCCCAGCGCCGAGGTGGACCTGACCTGCTCCGCCTGCCATGGCAAGGGCTGCCGCATCTGCAAGGACACCGGCTGGGTGGAAGTGCTTGGCTGCGGCATGGTGAACCCCAAGGTGCTGGAAATGTGCGGTATCGACAGCCACAAGTATTCCGGCTTCGCCTTTGGCATCGGCCTGGAGCGCATCGCCATGAAGCGCTACGGCATCACCGATATGCGTCTGCTCTACGAGGGCGACGCCCGTCTGTTGGGACAGCTTCGCTAAGGAGGGAATGAACGATGAAACTGGGTATGAATATGATTCGGGAATACGCGGACATTCCCGTCAGTCCCAAGGACTATGAAAGCAAAATGATCATGTCCGGCACGGCCGTGGAGGGCGTGGAGGACGTGGCCGACGGTATGGACAAGGTGGTCGTGGGCCGTGTGCTGACCTGCGAGGACGTGGAGGGCACCCATCTGCACCAGTGCACCGTGGATGTGGGCGGCGAGGAACCCCTGCACATCGTGTGCGGCGCGCCCAATGTGAAGGTGGGCGTGCTGGTGCCCGTGGCGCTGGACGGCTCTCACTTGCCCGGCGGTGTGAAGATCAAGAAGGGCAAGCTGCGGGGCATGGTCTCCGAGGGAATGCTCTGCTCCGCTACGGAACTGAAGGTGCCGCAGGAGCTGTACCCCAGCGTAGGGGATGCGGGCCTGCTGATCTTCAACGAAGAATACGCCGTGGGCAGCGACGTGCGCCCCATTCTGGGCATTGACGACTACGCCGTGGATTTCGAAATTCTGGCCAACCGTCCCGACTGTCTGTGCGCGCTGGGCATTGCCCGGGAGACTGCCGCGGCGCTGGATACGACCTTCCATGCGCCCAAGACCGACGTGACCGAAGCGGGCGGCGACATTCACGACGAAGTAAAAGTTCGCGTGGAAGCGCCCGATCTGTGCCCCCGCTACGCGGCCCGGGTCATCAAGAACGTGCGCATCGCGCCTTCGCCCCTGTGGCTGCGGAAGTACCTGCACGCGGCGGGGCTGCGTTCCATCAACAATATCGTGGATATTACCAACTTCGTCATGATCGAGTACGGCCATCCCATGCACGCCTTTGACCTGAGCAAGGTAGCGGGCCGGGAGATCATCGTCCGCCGGGCTCATGAGGGCGAAGTGCTGACCACGCTGGACGGTGTGGAGCGGAAGCTGCGCCCGGACGATCTGTGCATCTGCGACGCGAACAACGCCACCGGTCTGGCCGGTATCATGGGCGGCGAGGAAAGCGAGATCATCGAAGGAACCACCGACGTGATGTTCGAATGCGCCGCTTTCGACCGCACCGCCATCCGTCTCACCAGCCGTGCGCTGGGCATGCGCACCGAGGCCAGCGGCCGTTTCGAGCGCGGCGTCTGCGCCGCCACCGTGATGGAAGCGCTGGATCGGGCCTGCCATCTGGTGAACGTGCTGAACGCGGGCGACGTGGTCAGCGGCGTAATCGACCTCTATCCCGAACCCAAGCCTCAGCAGGTGATCACCGCCAGTGTGAAGCGCATCCAGAACCGGGCGGGCGTGGAAATTCCCGCCGACGACATGGTGCGCATCCTCAACAAGCTGAGCTTTGAGGCCACCCGCGACGGCGACACCCTCACCGTGAAGGTGCCCGCGTTCCGGGAAGATCTGGACGGCGAGGCGGACGTCTGCGAGGAATGCCTGCGGATGTACGGCTACGACCACATCGGCGCGACGCCCCTCAAGGGCAGCACCACGCAGGGCGGCGTCAGCCCCATGAAGCACCTGAAGAACAAGCTGGGCCGTCTCCTGCAGGGCATGGGCTATCTGGAGATCATGAACTATTCCTTCACCGGCCGGAAGGAGATCGCCAAGCTGGGTCTGCCGGAAAGCGACCTGCGGATGCAGCCCATGGCCATTCGAAATCCTCTGGGCGAGGACACCGCCGTCATGCGGCCCACGCTGGTCTGCGATATGCTCAAGACCCTGTCCTTCAATATGAACCACGCCACGGAAAGCGCTTCTCTGTATGAAATGGCGGCGGTGTTCGATCCCCATCATCCCACGGCGGAGGGACTGCCCACCGAGACCCAGACCCTGTGCATGGGCATTTACGGCGAGGACACGGACTTTTTCACCCTGCGCGGCGCGGTGGAAGCTCTGCTGAACGCCTGCGGCATTTCCTGCGAGGTGGAGGCGGGCGGCGACTGCTACTATCATCCCGGCCGCTGCGCCCGTCTGGTGCGCGGCCAGCAGGTCTTCGCGGCGCTGGGCGAGGTTCATCCCACGGTTCGGGAGGCCTTCGCCATGCCCCGCCGGGCCATTGTGGCAGAGATCAATCTGGCCCGGCTGCTGGAGTACGGCAAGCCCATGGGCGAAATGAAGCCCCTGCCCCGCTTCCCCGCCATGAGCCGGGATCTGGCGCTGGTCATGGACGAGGGCGTGAACGTGGGCCCGCTGATGGCAGCCATGCGCAAGGCGGCGGGTGCGCTGCTGGAATCCATCGAGATGTTCGACGTATACCGGGGCGTTCAGGCCGGTCTGGGCAAGAAGAGCGTGGCCTTCTCCCTGACCTTCCGCGCCGCCGATCGCACCCTGACCGACGATGAGGTTCAGAAGGCCATGGAAAAGGTACAGGCCGTCTGTGCCGAAAAATACAACGCCATCCGCAGGTGAGCAGGGGCAGTGCCCCTGCACCCCGGGCTGCCCGCCCAAAGGGGCGGGCAGGGGTTGAGTGAGAAAAGAAGGGCGCTTTGGAAACGCTCGGCAACAGGCCTCGCGTTTCCGCCGCTTTCATCCCCAAGGTCGCCGCTCGGCGGAAGGCCTCGTGGCTCGCAGGTCTGGTAGGCTTCCCTGCGGGGGAAAATGATTGTGAAAATAGCTCGCCGTTGAGACGGGCTATTTTTGCAGGGCTAAAGTCCTGCACCCCGGCCTGCCCGCCCTTCGGGCGGACAGGCGTTGGACGATACTGTTAGGCATGTGTCCCAAGGTCCCCGCTCGGCGGAAGGCCTCGTGGCTCGCAGGTCTGGTAGGTTTCCCTGCAGGGGAAAATGATTGTGAAAATAGCTCGCCGTTCAGGCGGGCTATTTTTGCAGGGCTAAAGTCCTGCACCCCGGGCTGCCCGCCCAAAGGGGCGGACAGGCGTTGGACGATACCGTTAGGCATGTGCCCCAAGGTCGCCGCTCGGCGGAAGGCCTCGTGGCTCGCGGGTCTGGTAGGCTTCCCTGCAGGGGAAAATGATTGTGAAAATAGCTCGCCGTTCAGGCGGGCTATTTTCGTTGTAGGGGTTGAGCCCCAGCGCCTCGGCTTGTGCGGCAGACCTTCCCGGCAGCATGGCATGAAGCGGGAAAGTTGCCCGTATCACTATAGCGCGAGTCGATTTTCCACTCAAAAAATGTGAAAAACCCGCTTTCTTCTGTCTGTTGAAGAAAGCGGGCTTTTTATGCGTTTGAGAGGGGTCAATGCTTGGAAAGCAGGGCGGTGACGGTCATAAATCCGGCGGCGGCCCCTTCTACCAGAATGACCTGACCATTCAGGGTAAAGAGGGATAGCAGCAGCTTGGAATGAGCCAGACCGGCGGTTTCCAGATATTGATAGCACAGGGTCACGGCCAGTAGAGCCGCGCCCGCGTAGAGCCACGGCTGCAAGCCCTTGGAGTGGCAGCGCAGACCTGCCAGCGGAATGATCAGCGCCAGCATAACGCCCAGCAGCAGACCCTTGAGCAGGAAGGACCAGAACAGCCCTGCGCCCAGAACGCCGTCCAGCCAGCGGTACAAAAGGCACAGCACGATGCACAGAAGCAGCGGGCAAAGGGCCGCCACCAGCTTACGGAGTAGCATGGCTCTCCTCCTCCCTTTGGAGAAAAAGCAGGGTTTCCTGCCGTTCCTTGTCGGTCATGGGGGCCGTTTCGAACAGATCGGGGCGCATTTTAGCCGTCGCCAGCAGAGCCTGCCGCCGCCGCCATGCGCGAATCTTGGCATGGTCGCCGTTGAGCAGAACCTCCGGGGCCTCCACGCCCTCAAATTCCCGGGGACGGGTATACTGGGGATATTCCAGCAGACCGCCGGTGAAGCTTTCCTCGTCGGTGCTGTCGCTGCTGCCCAGTACGCCGGGCACATACCGGGCCACTGCGTCGCACACGGCCATGGCGGCCAGCTCGCCGCCGGTCAGGACGAAATCCCCCAGCGACAGCTCCTCGTCCACCACTGCGTCGATGGCCCGCTGATCCACGCCTTCATAATGGCCGCAGAGCAGGATGAGGTTTTCCTCCCCGGCCAGCTCCACCACCTTTTGCTGAGTGAAGGTCTTGCCACGGGGACTCATATAGATGCATTTGCCCGTATACCCCTGACTGCGCAGATGGCGTACCGCGTCGCAGATGGGCTGGGCCAGCATCACCATGCCCGCGCCGCCGCCGAAGGGGTAATCGTCGGTATTTTTATGCTTGCGGTCGCTGAAAGGACGGATGTCCACCGGCTCGATCTCCACCAGCTTTTCCCTGCGGGCCCGGCCCAGGATGCTGGAATGGAGCACGCTTTCAAACATTTCGGGAAAGATGGTCAGAATGGCGATCCTCATACACTGCCACCTCGTTCAGGGTTTCTTCGTTGAGTACGATGCGGCCAGCCTCCACATCCAGCGAGACCACCACCTTCTCAATGATGGGCACCATGACCTCGCCTGCCGGAGTGTCGAAAACAAAAATGTCAGTGCCGCCGGGGGTCAGCACATCCTTCAGAACGCCGATCTCGCCGCCTTTGGTATCCACGGCTTCCGCGCCCAGCAGGTCGGCGATGAAGAACTGGTTCTCATCCAGCTCCGCCGCGTGGGCCCGGTCTACGTAGAGCATGGCTCCCCGCAGCGTTTCGGCGGCGTTGCGGTCGTCAAAGCCCTCCAGCTTCAGGTACACGTCGTCGCCCTGCACCCGGCAGGCCTCGATGGCCAGCGGCTCAAAGCCCTCTCCGGTTTGGCGCAGCACCGCGTCCAGCTCCTCGAAGCGGTAAGGGTCGTCGGTGAAATGGCGGAGCTTGACCTCGCCCCGGATGCCCTGGGGCCGGACGATCTCGCCCACCAGCAGATGCGTTTGCTTCATAAAAACGTTCTCCTTAGAAAGCGCGCACCGGCAGCCTTTCGGGAGACCGGTGCGCGATGGGTTATTGAATTTCCACAAAGACAGGCTTGGCGTCCTTGGCGGTAGCGGCACGAACCACAGACCGGATGGCCTTGGCGATGCGGCCCTGCTTGCCGATGACCTTGCCCATATCCTCGGGCGCTACGTGAAGCTCCAAAATCGTCGCTTCCGGCCCGACGGTCTCCTCAACGGTCACGGCGTCCTTGTTGTCCACCAGCGACCGCGCGACGTATTCGACGAGCTCTTTCATGAGGCTTAGCCCTCGATGACGCCGCTCTTCTTGAGCAGAACGCGGACGGTGTCGGTGGGCTGAGCGCCGGACTTCAGCCACTTCTGGGCCTTCTCAGCGTCGATCTTGATGGTGGCGGCGGGCTCGGTCATGGGGTCGTAGTAGCCGATCTCCTCGATGAAGCGGCCGTCCCGGGGGCTGCGCTCGTCAGCCACAACCACACGGTAGAAAGGCTTTTTCTTCATGCCCATTCTCTTCAAACGCATCTTAACCATAATTCTGTTCCTCCTAGTGTTCTGATTGGTGAGGGATTTGTATCTGAATCGCCGGTGGGATTCGCCGGGCGGTGTTCAGCGGGGAAAAGGGGATTTTAGAAGGAGAAGCGTCGCTTTCCCCTGCGCATCAGCTTGTTGCCCATCATTTTCTTCATCATGTCCTTGGCCTGCTCGAACTGACGGATGAGGGCGTTCACGTCCTGCACGGTGGTGCCGCTGCCCGCCGCGATGCGCTTGCGGCGGCTGGCGTTGAGGATGCCGGGGTTCCGGCGCTCCCGGGGGGTCATGCTGCGGATGATGGCCTCCGGCTTTTTCATGGCGTTTTCGTCGATCTCCACGTCCTGCAGCTTGCTGGCGCCGGGCAGCATGCTCAGCATGGACTGCAGGCCGCCCATCTTTTTCATCTGCTGCATCTGGCTGAGAAAATCCTCCAGCGTCAGCTCCTGCGGGCCGCGCTTGACCAGCTTCTCGGCTTCCTTTTCATCGAAGGCCTCCTGCGCCTTTTCGATGAGGGTCATCATGTCGCCCATGCCCAGAATGCGGCTGGCCATGCGGTCGGGATAGAAGGGCTCGATGTCGGAGAGCTTTTCGCCCGTGCCGGAGAACTTGATGGGCTTGCCGGTGACGGCCTTGATGGACAGGGCTGCGCCGCCCCGGGTATCGCCGTCCAGCTTGGTCAGGATCACGCCGTCGACGCCCAGATCGCTGTCGAAGGTCTTGGCCACGTTCACGGCCTCCTGACCGGTCATGGCGTCCACCACGAACAGAATCTCCTGGGGCTTGATCTCCGCCTTGATGCGGCGAAGCTCCTCCATCAGCGCGGTGTCGATCTGCAGCCGGCCGGCGGTATCGATGATGAGCACGTCCCGCCCGTAGTGGCGGCACTGCTCGATGGCCTCCTGCGCCGTCTTGACCGGGTCCTGCGTGCCGTGCTCGTACACGGGCACGTTCACCTGAGAGCCGACCACCTGCAGCTGCTTGATGGCGGCGGGACGGTAGATGTCGCAGGCGGCCAGCAGGGGCTTTTTGCCCTGCTTCTGCAGGTAGTTGGCCAGCTTGCCCGCCATGGTGGTCTTACCGGCGCCCTGCAGGCCGCACAGCATATAAATGGTGGGCACGGAGGACGACCAGGTCAGCCGGGCGTGCTCGGAGCCCATCAGGGCCGTCATTTCCTCGCTGACGATCTTCATCACCTGCTGGGCCGGGGACAGGCTGTCCAGCACCTGCTGGCCCACGCAGCGCTCGGTGACTTTTTTGCAGAAATCCTTGACCACCAGGTAGTTGACGTCGGCCTCCAGAAGGGCCATGCGCACGTCGCGCATTCCCTCCTTGACGGCCTGCTCGGTCAGCTTGCCCCGGCTGGTCAGCTTGGAGAGCGCGCTGGATAATTTGGAACTGAGACCCTCAAAGGCCATGGGCGTCCTCCTCCTCTTGCTGAATCCGTTGGATCTGTCGGGCCGCCTCGTCGGTCAGGGCGCGAGCCTCGGTGGGAATGTCCTGCCCGGCGATAGCGCCGAGCAGCTCCTGCACCCGGGCCAGCCGCTCCAGCATCCGTTCCATGCGTCCCGCCGCGCCGAGGGCGGCTTCGCAGGCCCGGAGCTTTTCCGAAGAGCGGGCGATCAGATCGTGTACGTTCTGGCGGCTTACATTCATCTGCCGGGCGATCTCGCCCAGCGAAAGATCCTCGTCGAAATGAAGCTGCATGGCCTGAAGCTGCTTGTCCGTCAAAAGCCCGCCGTAAAAGGCGCACAGGGTGCCCATTTCCACGCTGGCTTCCAGCCGGGCTTCCTGCGGGTTGGGGACGGACGGTTCCTTCAAGGCGACGGCTCCTTTACCGCTGTCAATGCTTTTTCCTTGACAGCCAGATGATTATAGCCGAAAAATCGCTTTCTGTCAACGAAAAAATCCCGCAAAACGGAGTTTTTCAGGGGACTGGTCAATTTCCCGGAAGGATGTTATAATGATACATTAGGAAAAGTACTTTTCACCGGCGAAGGGAGGCGGACGGATGCCAATGGGAAAAGGCCTGCGGCGGGCGGTCTGCGCCCTCTGTCTGCTGGCGCTGGGCTTCAGCGTTTTGCCGCTGTATGGAATGACCGGGTATAACCACCCTTATTATGACGATTTCGGGTTTTCCGCCGCGCCCCATCAGGTGTGGAAGGAGACCGGCGATTTGGGCGCGGCCCTGAAAGCAGCGTTGAAAAACGCCGCTCAGACCCGCTACACGTGGCAGGGCACCTACACGGGCACCCTTTTGAGCAATTTGCAGCCGGGTACCTTTTCAGAGGAGCTGTACTGGATCTCCGGCTGCTTCCTGCTGACGGCGTTCCTTGGCTGCTTCTGGTTCTTTTTCGCCACGGTGTTTGGCCGGCGGGGGCTGGGACTGATGCGCTGGGAGACCACCGTTCTTTCTTCCCTGACGCTGACGGTGATGCTCCAGTTCATGCCCGATATGGGCGAGGCGTTCTACTGGTTCAACGGCGGCGTAGGCAATGTGTTCATTTATTCGCTGATGGCGCTGAGCGCGGCGCTGCTTGTGCGGCTGTACCGGACGGAAAGCCGGGGCGGCGCTGCGGGGCTGACGGCCGTTCTTCTTTTGTGCATGGCCGCCTTGGGCGGCGGAAGCTACAGCGGCGGACTGTTCAGCCTGTGTGCGCTGGCCTGCGTGCTGGCGTGGCTGTTTGGGAAGCGCCGCCCCCGGCGCTGGCGGTTCCTTTTGTGCTTTGTGGTGCTGGCGGCGGGCTTCGTCTACAGCATGACCGCCCCGGGCAACACGGTGCGCGCCGGGATGATCGGTTACACCTGCTCGCCGGTGAAGGCCGTCGCCCGTTCTCTGTACGAGGGCGTGATTTTGATGGCGGGCTATGTGCGTTTCCCGCTGCTGGGGCTGACGGTGCTGGTCTCGCCCCTGCTCTGGCGGGCTGCGAAGGAAAGCCCGTACCGTTTCCGCCATCCCCTCTGGATGATAGCGCTGTCGGCGGCGTTGTTCTGCACCCAGCTGACGCCGCCACTGTACTCCGTCGCCTCCATCGGGGATGGGCGCATTCAGGATACCTACTGGCTGTGCTTTGTGGTGCTGTGGCTTCTGTGGGTCTATCTGCTGCTGGGTTTTGCAGCCCGGAAGTGGCCGGAAGCAAAGCCGGAGCGCTTTGGCCGCGCCGTGGTGATCGTTGGGCTGTGCCTGTCGCTTTCCGGCTGTCTGGGATGCCGCTATCCGGGAGATACGCTGTATGGTATCCAGAATATGACGGGGGTCAGTGCGTGGATGAGTCTGCTGGACGGCGAGGCGGCCCGGTACGACCGGGAGATGACGGAACGGGAGCGGCTCCTGAATGACGAAAGCCAGCCGGTGGTCACGCTGGCGCCCCTCAGCGCCGCTCCGCGCATATTTATGGAGGATGAGCTGACGCCCGGCGCGATTTACGATGTGCGGCCCAGCCTGTGTCAGTATTATGGCAAGGAAGCCATTCGGCTGGCCGGAGAGGAGGAAGCGCCGTGAGCAAATTCTGGTCGGCTCCTGTTTCCAGAAAGCTGCTGGCCGCTGTCTGCCTGATCGCTCTGCTGGTCAGCCTGATTCCGCCTCTGGCGCTTTCCTTTTATAATCATGCCAGCTATGACGATCTGGGCTATTCTATCCGCACTCATGACCGCTGGCGGGATACCGGCAGCTTCTGGCGGACGGTGGAGGCGGCGGCGGAAAATACGGCTTCCATTCGTTACACATGGCAGGGAACCTTCTTCTCCTGCTTTCTGGCGGCGCTGCAGCCCGCCCTGTTCGGGGAGGGGCTGTACTGGATCACCACGTGGGTGCTGATGGGAACGTTCCTGCTGGCGCTGGGCGCGCTGACCCGGCAGCTGGTTCGCCGGGTGATGGGCGCGGGCACGGCGGAATGGCTGATCCTGTTTTCCCTTTCCGCGCTGGTAATGATGCAGCTGACCCCCAGCATCAGCGAAGCCTGGTTCTGGTGGAACGGCGGCATGGTCTATTTGATGGTGTGGTGCTGTCTGGCCCTTCGGACGGCCCTGTGGCTTCGTCTGGAGGGCAGCCGGAGGGGAAGTCCCCTGTGTCTGCTGGCCATGGCGCTGTTAAGCGCGGCGGTGGGCGGCGGCAATTTCGTCACGCCGCTGTTCGGCTGCGCGCTGGACGCGCTGCTGCTGTTCTTCTCCTTTCGGCAGAAGGAAAAGACCCGCTTTGTCAAGCTGGGCTGCTTCCTGCTGATGCTGGCCGCGTTTGTCTACAGCATCACCGCGCCGGGCAATGCCGTGCGGGGGCAGACCCTGTCTGGCGGCATGAGCGCGCCGAAGGCCATTCTGGAATCCTTTTATTTCGGCATGGCGCTCATGAGCCGATACTTCTCGCCGGCACTGGCGGCCCTGTGGCTGGCAACGGTGCTGCTTCTCAGGGAGCGACTGATGCAGAGCCGGTTTTCCTTCCGTTATCCGCTGCTGGCGGTGGGCGTTTTCGTCTGCCTGTACTGCTGCCAGCTCACGCCGACCCTGTACACCGGCAACTATCTGGGAGACGGCCGGGCGCAGGTATTGCAGTATGACAACTATGTGCTGCTGTCCACGGCGCTGGTCGTGTATCTGGCCGGTTGGGTGATGAAACGGTACGGAACCGGACAGGTCAGCCGTCCGCCGACCCGGGCCGGGGCCGCTGCGGCGGCGGCGCTGCTTCTGCTGGGCATGATGAGCTTCCAGCGGACGGACGGGCAGCTTCCGGGCGTACAGAACACCCTGACCGTCAGCACCCTTCGGTCGCTGGTCAGCGGGCAGGCCGCCGCCTTTGACGAGGCCATGACCCGCCGGGACGATGAAATGAACGATACATCCGTCCGAGCGGCACAACTGGAGCCGGTGGAGGACATCCCGGAGGCGTTCATGGGCGAGGTGCTGGATACGGACATGAAGAATTACGTGCTCAGCCTGTACGCGGAGTATTATCAAAAGGACAGCGTTGCGCTGAAAACGGAGGCGCAGGACGAACCATAAGAAAGGGGGAAAGCCAGCTTGCTTCTGGAAGGAAAGAATATCGTGCTGACCGGCGCGAACCGGGGTATCGGCAACGCCATGCTGCACCGCTTCGCCGAGGAGGGGGGCAATCTCTGGGCCTTTGCCCGCAGGCCCTCGGAGACTTTTGAACAGGACTGCCGGGAAACGGCGGAGCGCTGCGGCGTGTGGGTGGAGCCCGTTTACTGCGAGCTGACCGACGCGGAGGCCCTCAAGGGGGTCTTCCGGCAGATCATGGCGGAGAAAAAGCCCCTGCACGGGCTGGTGAACAACGCGGGCATTATGGGTGAAGACAAGATGTTCCAGATGACCTCCGCCGAGGAAATGCACCGCACCTTTGAGGTGAATTTCTTCGCCATGACGGAAGTCAGCCGCCTTGCCACCAGGCTTATGGCCCGGAACAAAGCCGGAGCCGTAGTCAACGTGGCCAGCATCGCGGGCCTCGACGGCGACAGCCGGCTGGATTACTCCGCCTCCAAGGCCGCGGTGATCGCCGCCAGCAAAAAGATGGCTCGGGAGCTGGTCAGCGTGGGCGTCCGGGTGAACGTGCTGGCTCCCGGCTTTACGGACACCGAGCTGGTGGCGGGGCTGAGCGAAAAAGTGGTGGAGCAGCAGCTTTCCAAAATTCTGATGCACCGCAAGGCCCGCCCGGAGGAGATCGCCAACGTGGCGGCGTTCCTGCTCAGCGACCTGTCCAGCTACGTGACCGGTCAGGTCTGGCGGGCGGACGGCGGGATCCTTTGAATTTCTGGTTTTCTAAAGAAATCATAGAGTACGACAGGAGTGCATGAAAATGACGAACATGGAAAAATACGTGAAGGCTTTCTCCGAGGCGCTGGAAGTGCCCGAATCCGACGTACCCGCGTTGGTGTACGGCAAGAGCGAGGCGTGGGACAGCGTAGGCCACATGACGCTGGTGGCCGCGCTGGAGGATGCGTTCGACATCATGATCGACATGGATGATATTATTGACCTGAGCTCTTTTGAAAAGGGAAAGGAGATCCTGAAGAAGTATGATGTGGAACTTTGAGCGCTTCGGGAACAGGACGGCGCTTGTGGATGAGCACGGCGCGAGCCTGACCTACCGCCAGCTCCAGCGGGAAGCCGACGCGCTGTGCGCCGCCGCCGGCGGACGCTGCCTGACCTTCAACCTGTGCCGCAACACGCTGGGCAGCCTGCTGGGCTACGCAGGCTTCGTGGAGGGCGGCGTGGTGCCCGTGCTGTTGAACGAGGAAATGGATCGGGAGCTGCTGAAGGGCCTGTATGACAACTATCATCCGGCGTTTTTGTGGGCCCCGGAGGATTTCACGTGGGACGGCTGCGAGCCGGTGTATCAAAGTCTGGGCTATCACCTGCTGAAAACGCCCTTTGGCCGGGAGGCGGAGCTGTATCCCGAGCTGGGGCTGCTTTTGACCACCAGCGGCTCTACCGGCAGCCCCAAGTTTGTGCGGCAGAGCTACCGAAATATCCGGGCCAACACGGACAGCATTGTGGAATACCTGAAGCTGGATGAAACCGAGCGGCCCATCACCACCCTGCCCATGAACTACACCTACGGCGTGAGCATCCTCAACACCCATTTGGACGTGGGCGCCACCATCCTTGTGACGGAGCACGGCATTGCCCAGCGGGAATTCTGGGATTTCTTCCGCCGGGAAAACGCCACCAGCTTCGGCGGTGTGCCCTACACCTATGAAATGCTGGACCGGATGCGCTTTTTCCGCATGGATCTGCCCAGCCTGCGCACCATGACCCAGGCCGGGGGCAAGCTGCAGAAGGAGCTGCACCGCAAGTTTGTGGAGTGGTGTCTGGAAAAGGGCAAGCAGTTCATCGTCATGTACGGCCAGTGCGAGGCCACCGCCCGTATGGCCTATCTGCCGTGGGAAAAGAGTCTGGAAAAGGTGGGCGGCATTGGAATCGCCATTCCCGGCGGACAGTTCCGGCTCATCGCCGCCGATGGCAGCGAAATCACCCAGCCCGGCGTGACCGGCGAGCTGAAATACTACGGCGACAACGTGACGCTGGGCTATGCGGTCTGTCAGGCTGACCTGCGCAAGGGCGACGAGCGGGGCGGCGTGCTGGAAACCGGCGATATGGCGCAGGTGGACGCGGACGGCTACTATACCATCGTGGGCCGGAAAAAGCGCTTTTTGAAGCTGTACGGCAACCGGGTCAATCTGGACGAGCTGGAGCAGCTGCTCAAGGCGGCGTTCCCCGGCGTGGACGTGGCCTGCGGCGGCGTGGACGATCATCTGATGTTCTTCGCCACCGACGAGAGCAGGCTGGCCGACATGCGCACCTTCCTGGCCGAAAAGACGAAGCAGAACGCCGCCGCCTTCCGGGGCATGGCGCTGCCGTCCATTCCCAAAAACGACGCGGGCAAGACCCTGTACCGGGAGCTGGAGAAATACTATGATTGATCTGCAGGCCCTTCCCGAGCTGGCCCCCTACGGCATGGTCCGGGAGGAAAAGCGGGCGTTTCTGGCCCGGGAGCTGGGTGAGCTGACCCGGCTCCACGGCGAGAGCTGCCCGGAATACGGGCGGCTGCTGGACGCGCTGGGCGCGCGGCCGGAGCAGGCGGAGGATTTTGAAAGCCTGCCCTTTCTGCCCGTGCGCCTTTTCAAGGAGTTTTCCCTGAAAAGCGTGCCGGACGAAGCGCTGGCCCGCACTATGACCTCTTCTGGCACCACGGGCCAGCAGGTCAGCCGCATCTATCTGGATCGGGAGACCAGCGCTTTGCAGTCCAAGGTGCTGTCCCGCATCATGGGGGATTTTCTGGGAAAGCAGCGCCTGCCCATGGTGATCCTGGATTCCCCGGCGGTGGTGAAAAACCGGGCCATGTTTTCCGCCCGGGGCGCGGGCATTCTGGGCTTCAGCATGTTCGGCCGGGACAAGATCTACGCGCTGGACGAGAACATGCAGCTGGATACCGAAGGCCTGAAGGCCTTTCTGGAAAAGCATGAGGGGGAGGACATCTTCCTCTTCGGCTTCACGTTCATGATCTGGCTGTATTTTGTCAGGGAGCTGCGCCGGACGGGCTATCGTCCCGACCTGAGCCGGGGCGTGCTGATCCACGGCGGCGGGTGGAAAAAGCTGGCCGACCAGCATATTTCCACCGAGACCTTCAAACAGGCTTTGCAGGAGACCTGCGGCCTGACCCGCGTCCACAATTACTACGGCATGGTGGAGCAGACCGGCTCCATCTACATGGAGTGCGAATGCGGCCATCTTCACGCGCCGGTGTGGTCGGATGTGACCATCCGCCGCCCGGAGGATTTCTCCGTGGCGGATACCGGGGAAAAGGGGCTGGTGCAGGTGGCCAGCGTGCTGCCCCGCAGTTATCCCGGCCACATTCTTCTGACCGAGGACGAAGGCCGCGTTCTGGGCGAGGACGACTGCCCCTGCGGCCGCAAGGGCAGGTATTTTGAAATTCTGGGGCGCATTCAGCGCGCCGAGGTTCGGGGGTGCAGCGATACCTATGAGCAACGCCGTTGAACGTCTTTGCGGACGGGAGCCGGAAAGCGGGCTTCGGCCCCTGCGGCCCTTTGCGCCGGAGGCGCTGGACTTTCTGTCGGCCCTGTCCGCAGCCCTTTTGAAGGATCGGGAGGCGAAGGCTTACCCGGACGTAATTACCTTTGCCTATTTCTGCCGCAAGGCCCATCTGGCCCGGCTGCAGGAAGAATACGCCGGGCGGCTGGACGGACGGCTGGGCCGGGGCGTGGTGTTCCATATCGCGCCCAGCAATGTGCCCATCAATTTTGCCTATTCGCTGACGGCGGCGCTGCTCAGCGGCAACGGCAGCATCGTCAAGGCTTCCAGCCGGGATTTTCCCCAGACCCGCATCGTCTGCCGGGCCATGGAAAAGCTGCTGACGGAGGATTTCGCGCCGCTGGCCCCCTATGTCTGCGTCGTGACCTATCCCCGGGAAGCGCAGGAGGTGACGGAAGCGTTCAGCGCCCGCTGCGACGCCAGGGTCATCTGGGGCGGCGACGAAACAGTGCGCCGGGTACGGGAAGCGGCTTTGCCGCCCCGGGCCGTGGAGGTGGCCTTCGCCGACCGCTACAGCCTTTTGTGCATCCGCCCCGAAGCGGTGCTGGCCCTTTCGGCGGACGAGCTGGAACGGCTGGCGAAGGATTTCTATAACGACACCTATCTGACCGACCAGAACGCCTGCACCTCGCCCCGGCTGATCTACTGGGCCGGGGAGCGGGAAGCGGCGGCGGAGGCGGGAGAACGCTTCTTCGGCGCGGTGGGCGCTTACGCCCGGCAGCGTTACGAGCTGCCCGCCGTGACGGCGGTGGACAAGCTGACCGCCGCCTGCCGTGCCGCCATGAAGCTGGAAGGCGCGGAGATCGTCCATGACCCCGACAACTGGGTCACACGGGTGCGGGTAAAGGCGCTTTGCCCCGAGCTGTACGAGCTTCGAAGCCCGGGCGGGTTCTTTCTGGAATACGCCGCGCCCACGCTGGACGCGCTGCGGGATTTCGTTACGCCCCGGGTGCAGACGCTGAGCTATCTGGGCCTTTCACCGGAGGAGCTGAGCCGCTTCGTGCTGGAAAACGGCCTGACCGGCGTTGATCGCATCGTGCCCGTGGGCCACACCATGGATTTTGCCCTGACCTGGGACGGCTACGACCTGATCCAGACCCTGTCCCGGAAGATCAGCGCTCTGTAAGCAGCGCAAGAAACGAGGAATTCTGCCGATGAACAAGCCCATGCTTTCCTTCGTCATTCCCTGCTACCGCTCCGAGCATACCATCGGCGCGGTGGTGAAGGAGCTGACGGACACCCTTTCCACCCGGCCGGAATATGAATACGAGATCGTGCTGGTCAACGACGGCAGCCCGGACAACACGGCGGGCGCGCTGGAAGCGCTGTCGCGGGAGGTGCCCCGGGTGGTGTTTGTGGATCTGAGCCGCAATTTCGGCCAGCACAGTGCCCTGATGGCAGGCTTCCACCAGGTGAAGGGCGATATCGTCATTTGTCTGGACGACGACGGCCAGACCCCGGCCTGCGAGTGCTTCAAGCTGATCGACAAGGTGGAGGAAGGCTACGACATCGTCTTTGCCGAGTACCCGGAGCGCCGCCAGAACTGGTTCCGCAATCTGGGCAGCCGGTTCAACGCCGCCTGCAACCATTTCTTCTTCGGCCAGCCCCGGGAACTGAAGGCCAACAGCTACTACGCCTGCCGCCGCTTCGTGGTGGATGCGGCGCTGCAGTATCCCAATCCGTTCCCGTATGTGACCGGGCTTCTGTTCCAGAGCGTCAGCCGCTACTGCAACGTGCCGGTGAATCATCGGGCCCGGATGGAAGGCCGCAGCGGCTACAGCCTGAAAAAACTGGTGGGCCTGTGGTTCAACGGCGTAACGTCCTTTTCCATCAAGCCCCTGCGGTTTGCCACCTATTTCGGCTTCTTCGTGGCGGCCTTCGGGTTCGTCTTCGCGCTGGTGACCATCATCCGCAAGCTGATGAACCCGGCGATGCAGGCGGGCTGGGCCAGCACCATTTCCCTGATCCTGCTCATGGGCGGGGTCATCGTGCTGCTCATCGGGCTGGTAGGGGAGTACATCGGACGCATTTATCTCAGCATCAACCGCTATCCGCAGTTCGTGGTGCGGCGGGTGATGCACGGCGGGGAGGAAGAAAAGCATGAAGACGACGCACGCAGTTTGGGAGCGTGAAAATATCGGCGTGGACGCGTGGGAGATCGCGCTGGACGCGCAGGACACCATTGAAGCGCTGGCGGAGGAAGAACGGCATATCATCGCCGAGGGGGCGGAGTACATCGTGCTCAAAAGCCCGGTGAACTGCCCGCAGCTGCTGTTCGGCCTGACGGGGCTGGGCTACACCTTTGTGGAAACGGTCTTCCATGTGGAAATTCGCCGGAAGGACTACCACATGCCGGAGACCATCGCCCGGTTCGACCGGGGGCTGACCGTGGTGGAACGCACCGACCCGGAAAATCAGGCACGCATTGACCGCATCATCCGCAGCGGAATCTTCATCAGTGACCGGGTCTCCATCGATCCCGCCTTTTCCGTGAAGCTGGGCGGCCAGCGCTATGCCAACTGGCTGCGCTCCATGGTGCAGAAGGGCGGCCATCTGTACGAGGTGTTGCAGGGCGAAAAGCCCATCGGCTTCTTCGTCATCTGCCGCAAGGACGAGGACACCGTAGACCCGGTGCTCATGGCCATGTATGACCAGCAGAACGACCGGGGGCTGGGCGCGCTTCTGCACAAAAAGACGCTGGACACCTGCTTCACCCATCCGTGCAAGCGGCTGACCAGCACCATTGTCTCCAACAATTCCAAGGTGCTTCGGGTCTATGTCAACGCGGGCGCGACCATTGCCGATACGCTGTATACGTATGTCAAGCACGTCAAACACTGAGACGCGCCGGGGCGTAAGGGAGGAATCCGATGCTTACCTATATCACCAATGAATGTATGCCGCTGGAAAAAATGCTGGCCCGGGTGCAGAAACAGCACCCCGGGGACAGCTATCTTCTGGTGGAAAAAGCGTATAAATTCGCCGAGCAGGCCCACGCCGGGCAGGTGCGCAAGAGCGGCGAGCCCTACTTCATCCATCCGGTGTCCGTGGCCAGCATCCTCACCGACCTGATGATCGACGCGCCCACCATTGCCGCCGGTTTCCTGCACGACACCGTGGAGGACTGCCCCGGCATCACGCTGGACACCATCCGGCAGGAGTTCGGCGACGAGGTGGCCCAGCTGGTGGACGGCGTGACCAAGCTGGACAAGCTGGACTTTACCAACCGGGAGGAGCAGAAGGCCGAAAGCCTGCGCAAGATGATCCTGGCCATGTCCAAGGACATCCGCGTGGTGGTCATCAAGCTGGCCGACCGGCTGCACAATATGCGCACCCTGCGGTTTCAGCCGGAGGACCGGCAGAAGGCCATTGCCCACGAGACGCTGGATATTTACGCGCCGCTGGCGCACCGGCTGGGCATCAACTCCGTCAAGTCCGAGCTGGAGGACCTGAGCTTCAAATACATCGACCCTGTGGCCTTCCACGAGATCGCCCAGCTAGTGGGCCAGCGGCGGGTGGAGCGGGAGGAAAGCATCCGCCGGGTCATTTCCGAGCTGTCGGAGAAGCTGGACGAGCAGCACATTCATTACGAGATGGATGGGCGGCCCAAGCATCTTTACTCCATCTACAAAAAAATGCACGGGCAGGGCAAGACATTCGACCAGATCTACGACCTGATCGCCGTGCGGGTGCTGGTGGATACGGTGCAGGACTGCTACACGGTGTTGGGCATCGTCCACACCCTGTGGAACCAGATTCCGGGCCGGTTCAAGGACTACATCAGCGTACCCAAGGGGAACATGTACCAGAGCCTGCACACCACGGTGATCGGCGGACGGAAAATGCCCTTCCCCTTTGAAATTCAGATTCGCACGTGGGAGATGCACCGCATTGCCGAGTACGGCGTGGCCGCCCACTGGCGCTACAAGGAGGGCGGCGGCACCGAGAGCGACATGGACTCCAAGCTCTACTGGCTGCGGCAGATTCTGGACTGGCAGGGGGACACCCGGGACAGTCAGGAGTTTATCGACTCGCTGAAGACCGATCTTTTCAGCGAGGAAGTGCTGATCTTTACCCCCAAGGGCGATGTGGTGTCCATGCAGCGCGGCGCAACGCCCATCGACTTTGCCTACCGCATCCATTCCGGCGTGGGCAACCACTGCGTGGGCGCGAAGATCAATGGGCGCATCGTCACGCTGGACACGGAGCTGCAGACCGGCGACCGGGTGGAGATCATCACCAACGCCGCCTCCAAGGGGCCCAGCATGGACTGGCTCAAGATGGCCAAGACCCAGCAGGCCAAGGCGAAGATCCGGCAGTTCTTCAAAAAAGAGCTGCGAGGCGAGAACGTCGTCCGGGGCCGGGACATGCTGGAAAAAGAAGCCAAGCGCCGGGGCGTGGACTGGTACTCGCTCACGAAGCCGGAATATTATGAGGGCATTCTCAAGCGCTACGCGTTCTCCGAGCTGGACGACATTTACGGTGCGGTGGGCTACGGCGGGATCGCCAGCGCCTATGTAGTCAGCCGTCTTCTGGAAGAGCAGCGCAAGTCCGAGACGCAGGCGTTGCCCAAGGTACAGGAGGTCAGCCGGGAGGAAGTCCAGAAGCAGCTTGGCAAGCCCACCCATGGCGTTTACGTCAAGGGCGAAAGCGGGATGCTGGTGCGTTTTGCCCGCTGCTGCAACCCGGTGCCCGGCGACGAGATCATCGGCTACGTGACCCGCGGCCGCGGCGTGACCGTCCACAAGGCGGACTGCACCAACGTTTCTGCCAGCGAGCAGGAGCGGATGGTGGAGGTCAGCTGGGCGGAGACGGGCACGGGCGCGGCGTTCAACGCGTCGGTACACATTATCGCCTACGATCACGTCAGTCTATTGGGCGAGCTGGCCATGTGCATCGGAAACATGGACATTCCCATTGTGGCAGTCTCTGCCAAGCGGGACGAGAAAAAAAAGACCAGCGTCATCACCATGGTGGTACAGGTCAAGGGTTTGGAGCAGGTCGACCGGATGTTCAAGCAGCTCCGCAAGCGCAGCGACATCATTGAAGTCTACCGCGCCGGAGGTTAAACCTCATTTGGGCTGCGCGCCATGGGCGCGCAGGGGCGTAGGGAGACATGCGGATTGGCTGCGGAGTTACCGCCGTGGCACGGAAGGTGCCACGGCTCGCGGGTCTGGTGTGAGGAATGGTGCTTGGCTGCGGAATTACCGCCGCTCGGCAACGGGCCTCGCGGCTTGTGGCAAGGGGTGACCCCCTGCACCTCACACCGCGCCCATGGGGCGCGGGGATACTTGAGGGAAAGTGGCTTGGCTGCGGAATTACCGCCGCTCGGCGACAGGTCTTGCGGCTCGCGGGTCGGGTCTGCGAAAAGCTGATTACTTATGCTTGATGGGGGTCAGCGGCAGCTGACCCAATGGCGACTGGATCATACATTTTTCTGTGCGAAGCACAGAAAAGAGTGGGATTGCAAAGGGCAGCGCCCTTTGCTGCGGGGTTTGGGGGCGCATAGCCCCCAACGTCATCCCCCGGAAGGAGAAAGAACAATGCGCTGCGTGGTGCAGAGAGTGACGGAAGCTGCCGTTCGGATCGACGGCGAGCTGGTGGGGCAGGCGGGCAAAGGGTTCCTGCTGCTGATCGGCGTGGAGGTGGGCGACACCGCCGAGGACATGGACTACATTGCCCGCAAGGTGCCGAATCTGCGCATTTTTGAGGATGAGGACGGGAAGATGAACCGTTCCCTGCTGGACGTAGGCGGGGACATTCTGGCGGTGAGCCAGTTTACCCTGCTGGGCGACGCCCGGGGCGGACGACGGCCCAGCTTTATCACAGCGGCGCGGCCCGAGATGGCGGATCCGATGTATGAGGCGCTGGTGGAACGCTGGCGCGGCGAGGGCATCCATGTGGAAACGGGCCGTTTCGGCGCGGACATGAAGGTCAGTCTGGTGAACGACGGGCCGGTAACGATTTTGCTGGATTCCCGGAAAATCTTGTAATACTGCCATATTTCATACTGCAATAGAGAAGGAACGCGGTTTTTGCGCGTCCGAAGGAGAACGAAATGCCGAAGGTACAGATCGAACGGCTGACAGTGGGGGAAATTGACGAAAACTGCTATTTGGTGGTCAACCCGGAAACGGGAGAGCTGCTGGTGATCGACCCGGGGGCGGAGGCGGAGCGGATTTTTGCCGCCATCGGCCGCCGGAAGCCCCGGGCGGTGCTGCTGACCCACGGGCATTTCGACCACATCGGCGCTGTGGACGCGGTCTGCGAAAAGTACGGCGTTCCCGTGTACATTCACGAAGCGGACGCGATCAAGCTGACGGACACCGAGGCCAACACGGGGGCGAAGTTCGGCCATCCCGTGACCGTGCGGACGCAGCCCCGGCTGCTGCACGACGATGAGGAGCTGCATTTGGCCGGGATCGGCCTGAAGGTGTTGCACACGCCGGGCCACAGCAAGGGAAGCGTCTGCTATCTGCTGGAGGAAGATCAGGGCATTTTGACAGGTGACACGCTGTTCAAGGGCGGATACGGCCGCTATGACTTTGCGGACGGCAGCTTCCACGAACTGAAGGAAAGCCTGCGGACGCTGTTTCACCTGACCCCCCAGATGACCGCGTGGCCGGGCCATGGAGAAGCGACCGTCGCCGGTCGGAACCGGGAGGAACAGGCATGAAGGACGCGGGGCAGGTCATTCTTCAAACGCCGCTGGAAGGGCTGGCCAACGAGCTTTGCGAGGTCGTGAAGCTGTTTTATCACATCGACGGGTTTTCGGTGAACCCGGAGACGGCTCAGGAGGAACAGCCTGTGCTGCTCATCCGGCACGGCTTTGAACGCGCGGGCATGGAATGCCGGTGCGGCTTTGCCGCAGGCGGGCAGCGGCAGGAAAAGACGCTGCTGCTGCCCACGGTGGAGCCGGAGCGGCAGGAGCTGATCGAAAAGCGGCTCATCAAGCGGCTGTGCAAGGTCACGCTGTACGAGCTGCTCAAGGGACTGACGGGACAGCGGCCCCCGTGGGGATCGCTGACGGGTATCCGCCCCACCCGGCTGATCTACGAAGGGCTGGCAGACGGCCTGACCATGGACGAGGCCTGCGTCCGGGTGGAGCAGACTTTTGACGTGCTGCCGGAAAAGGTGGAGTTGCTCAGGGAGATCGTAGAGGTGCAGCGGACGCTGCCCGAGCCCGGCCCGGAGGAAGCCGACCTGTATGTTTCCATTCCCTTCTGCCGCACGCGTTGCGCGTACTGCTCCTTCCCCGGCGAGGCCGTGGGCAAGGGCAAGCTGATCCCGCCTTATCTGGACGCGCTTCTGTGGGAACTGGAAGAAGCGAAAAAACTGTTCCATCAGGCGAAGCTGGGCCTGCGGGCGGTGTATGTGGGCGGCGGAACGCCCACTGCTCTGGCGGAGCCGGACTTTGCCCGCCTGATGGAGCGGGTCATGGAGCTGTTCCCCAACGCCCGGGAGTACACCGTGGAGGCGGGCCGGCCCGACACCATCACCCGGGGCAAGCTGGAAACCCTGAAGGGGCTGGGGGTCAGGCGCATCAGCATCAATCCCCAGACCATGAACGACGAGACTCTGCGCCGCATCGGCCGGGATCATACCTCCGCCCAGACGGAAAGCACTTTCCTGCTGGCCCGGGAGCTGGGGTTTGAGGATATCAATATGGACGTGATCACGGGGCTTCCCGGCGAGGAAATGCCTCAATTTGAACATACCATGGATGAAATTCGCCGTCTTGCGCCGGACAGTCTGACGGTGCATACGCTGGCTATCAAGCGCTCCAGCCGTCTCAATCTGGAAAAGTACCCTCTGCCCGACGGCGACCTGACCGCCCGGATGGTGCGGCTGGGCGGCGAAACGGCCCGGGCGCTGGGCATGAAGCCCTATTATCTCTACCGGCAGAAATATATGGCGGGCCAGCAGCAGAACGTGGGCTACGCCACGGCGGGCAACGCCTGCCTGTACAATATCGACATGATGGAGGAGACCGGCTCGGTCATCGCCGTAGGGGCGGGGGCCATTTCCAAGCGGGTCTTCCCGGACCGGGAGCTGCGCATCGAGCGGGCCCCCAACGTCACCAACGTGGCCGTTTATATCGACCGCGTCGCGGAAATGGCGCGTCGAAAGGAGCATTTATTTCATTCATAAGGAGGAGACCCCATGAGCCGGAACATTCTCGTCGCCCTGGATCAGGGAACCACGTCCAGCCGGGCTATCGTCTTTGACGAAGCCGGGCGGATATTGGCCGCCCATGCCATCGAGTTCAAGCAACACTATCCCCAGCCGGGCTGGGTGGAGCACGACCCCGAGGACATTCTGAACACCCAGATCACCGCGCTGCAGAAGGCCGTGGAAATGAGCGGCGTGGAGGTGCAGGACATCGCCGCCATCGGCATCACCAACCAGAGGGAGACCACCCTTTTGTGGGAAAAGGACACGGGCCGCTGCGTTCACAACGCCATTGTCTGGCAGTGCCGCCGCACCGCTCCCTATGTGGAACGGCTGGTGAAGGAGGGCAAGGCCGACCTGATCCGCCGGAAGACCGGGCTGGTGCCGGACGCGTATTTCAGCGGCACCAAGCTGGCCTATCTGCTGGACACGCTGAACCTGCACGACCGGGCGGAGCGGGGCGAGCTGTGCTTCGGCACGGTGGACAGCTTCCTTTGCTGGAATCTGGTGGAGGGGCGGCCCCACGTGACCGACGCGACCAACGCCGGTCGTACCATGCTGTTCAACATCCACACCCAGACATGGGACGACGAGCTGCTCTCCATGCTGAACATCCCCCGGGCCGTGCTGCCCGAGGTGGTGGACAGCGCCCATGTGGTGGGCAACCTGCGCCCGGAAATTCTCGGACGGCCCATTCCCGTGGCGGCCATGGCGGGCGACCAGCACGCGGCGCTGTTCGGACAGGGCTGCTTTACGCCGGGCATGGTGAAAAACACCTACGGCACCGGCTGCTTCATGCTGATGAACACCGGCGAAACGCCGATAGAAAGCCGCAATGGTCTGCTGACCACCATGGCGTGGCGGCTGAATGGCAAGCCCACTTATGCCCTGGAGGGCAGCGTATTCATGGGCGGCGCTACGGTGCAGTGGCTCCGGGATGAAATGAAGCTGATCTCTACCGCCGCCGAGAGCGAACAGATCGCCCAGAGCATCTCGGATACGGCGGGAGTCTTTCTGGTGCCCGCCTTTACCGGCTTGGGCGCGCCCTATTGGGATATGTACAGCCGGGGCACCATCGTGGGCATGACCCGTGGCACGGGCCGGGCCCACATCGTCCGGGCGGCGCTGGAGGCCATTTGCTACCAGAGCCACGATCTCTACAGCGCCATGGTGGCCGACCGGGGCGGCGAAAAGCCCGTCCAGATGAACGTAGACGGCGGCGCCAGCGCCAACGGCTTCATGATGCAGTTTCAGGCGGATATTCTGGGCATCCCCGTGGTGCGGCCCGTGGTGCTGGAGACCACGGCACTGGGCGCAGCCCTGTTGGCGGGCATCGGCGTAGGCCTGTATGCCAGCAAGGAGGAAGCCGCCTCCATGGTCAAGCCCGACCTGACCTTCCTGCCCCAAATGGACGCGCAAAACCGGGATCTGGCCCTGTACGGCTGGCACCGGGCCGTGGAACGGGCCAAAAATTGGGTGGAAGTACGATAAAGCAAATCAAAACAGCGCTGCCGGATTTCCCTTCGGCAGCGCTGTTTTTCTATTTTCCGATTACATCGCCCGTTTAGCGGCGGCTTCAGCGGCCCCTTCGGCTTCGGACTTGAGCTTGGAGAAGATCATCCGCCCGGCGCTGGTCTGAAGGACGGTGGTCACTACCACCGCGACCTGCTCGCCCACGTGACGGCGGCCGTTCTCCACTACGATCATGGTGCCGTCGTCCAGATAGGCCACGCCCTGACCGGGTTCCTTGCCCTCCCGGACGATCTGCACCCGCAGTTCTTCACCCGCCATGAGCATGGGCTTGACCGCGTTGGCAAGATCGTTGATGTTCAGCACCCGAATGCCGGTAACGCCCGCCACCTTGTTCAGGTTGTAGTCGTTGGTAACGACGGTGCCGCCGTTTTCCCGGCAGAGCCGCAGCAGCTTCACGTCCACTTCTTCGATGTCGGGATAGTCCTTTTCCATTACGGTAACGGGGGCTTTCAGTTCCTTCTGCATCCGGTTCAGCACGTCCAGCCCCCGGCGGCCCCGGGCGCGGCGCAGACTGTCGCCGCTGTCCGCGATGTGCCGCAGCTCCGCCAGCACGAAGGAAGGAACGACAATTTTTCCTTCCAGAAAGCCGGTCTTCAGCACGTCCAAAATTCGGCCGTCGATGATGACGGAGGTATCCAGCACCTTGCAGGGCACGGACTCCTCCCCGGCGGACAGCTCGTCCTCGCCTTCATCCCCGTCTTCCGAAACCTCGGACAGAACGGTTTCCAGCAGGGATTCATCCCCGTCCGTGTGACGCTTGCGGCGGCGCAGGGAGGGCAGATGCTTGCCGGAATGATAGCGGTGGTTGCCGATCTGCAGGCCCAGATAGCCCAGAAAAATGTACGTCAGCGCGCTGAAGGACAGCGTCAGAAGACTGGCCCCCGCCGACAGGATCAGCTGGGTAAACAGCGCCGCAATGGCAAGGCCGCACAGAAGGCCCAGACTGGTCCAGACGATCTGCCGGTTGGGCATTTTCTCCCAGTGCTGCTCGATGACGGCCGCAGCCTTCATGCAGCGGGTCAGGATCGACATGCTGAGGGCGAAAAAGATCAGCGCGCCCAGCAGACAAAGCACCACATACAGCAGCACCTGATTGGAAAATTGCTCGAAAATTTGAGGGGAAACGCGCCGGAGCAGCGGAGTCAGCAGCATGGCCAGCGCCGCGCCCAGACCCGCCCCCAGCAGAGTGATCAGCGCCCTTGAAAGCCGTTCAAGGGCCTTGCTTCGCATTTTCAAAGAAACGACCTGCCTTTCCGCATCCCGCCAATAGCGGGAATCAGTCCGTCACCACCGCAAGGGCCTGCATCAGCGTGTCCACGCCGGTCAGCCGAACGCCCTCGATGGGTTTGATGCTTTTCATGTTCTGCTTGGGTAAAAGAATCTCTGTAAATCCCAGCCGGACGCATTCCGCGACCCGGCGTTCCGCCTGACTGACCGGGCGCACCTCGCCGCACAGGCCCACCTCGCCCATCACGCTCAGGGAGGGGGACAGGGCAAAGCCCATCAGGCTGGAGGCCACGGCCACGCAGACCGCCAGATCGGCGGCGGGGTCGCTCAGGGCCAGACCGCCCGCCACGTTGATGTATACGTCCTGATCGAAGAGCTTTTTCCCGGCGCGCTTTTCCATCACAGCCAGCAGCAGTGCCACCCGGCTGGAATCCATGCCGCCGACGGTGCGCTTGGGCACGGAGTAGAAAGACTTGGCCGCCAGCGCCTGCAGGTCGCACAGAATGGGACGGCTGCCCTGCAGGGTGCAGAAGACCACGCTGCCGCCCGCACCCCGAGCCCGCTGGCTCAGCAGCGTCTCGCTGGGGTTGGGGACGGGGATCATGCCCTCGGAACGCATTTCGAACACGCCCAGCTCGTTCACGGAGCCGAAGCGGTTCTTCACTGCCCGAAGCAGCCGGTATTCATGCTGCCGGTCGCCCTCGAAGTACAGCACCGCGTCCACCATGTGCTCCAGAATGCGCGGGCCCGCCAGACTGCCTTCCTTGGTCACGTGACCCACGATGAAGGTGGACGTGCCGGTCTCCTTGGCGTAGCGGACGATGGCTCCGGCGCTCTGGCGCACCTGGCTGACGCTGCCCGGCGCGCTGGCGCTGTCCTCGGACACCATGGTCTGAATACTGTCGATGATGAGCACGTCCGGCTGCATTCCCTCGCATTTTTCCAGAATGCTCTCCACATCGTTTTCCGCCAGCACATACAGCTTTTCCTGGGGCACACCGATGCGGCTGGCACGCATCTTGATCTGCCGCGCGCTTTCCTCGCCGCTGACGTACAGCACCCGGCAGCGCTGGCTCAGACTGCCCGCCACCTGCAACAGCAGCGTGCTTTTGCCGATGCCCGGGTCGCCGCCCAGCAGAATGGCGCTGCCGGTGACCAGACCGCCGCCCAACACCCGGTCCAGTTCTTCGTTGCCGGTGGAGGAGCGGGGCTCCTGCCGGTCTTCTACCTCGCTGAGGGCCACGATCTCGCTTTTGCGGGTCGTCTGGTATTTGGCGGCTTTTTCGGCGGTTTTGCTGGGAGCAGGCGCAGGGGTGCTGCGGCGCTCCTCGAAGGTGTTCCATTCTCCGCAATCCGGGCAGCAGCCCAGCCAACGGGCGGCTTCGTAGCCGCAGGACTGACAGACGTAGACGGTTTTCTCCTTGGCCAAAGAGAGCTCCTTTTCCGCCGCCCGCATCTCTGCGGGCTGACCTTATCATAGCAGAATGAATGCCTCCGCGCCATGGCTACCTTTGGGGAATGCTGTCGGATCGCCCCATAAGCGTTCGCCAACTTTCGCGGAGGGGAATATACCTGTCCAGTATACCACAGACGAGGGGGATTGCCTAGAAAGACCGCAGGAGATTTTACAACGAAAAAAGACGCGTTTCTTTTTTACAAGTATAAACCGTCTGTGACAAACTTCTTACGAATACTGCGTTTTCGTATTGTTTCAGCGGAAAACTGTCATACTTTGCTTAGAAATCCTCCATTGACGCGGAGCAGGAAAGCAACGTAAACTAAAGCTAGAAAAGGTGGGGGTGATTCTTTTGGCAAGACGTAAAAACGAGTATCTGTTCGCACCGCAGCGGGAAAAACGCTCGCATCTGGGGGCGTGGCTGGTCGTTCTGGCGCTGCTTGCCGCACTGGCCGCCACCGTCTGGCTGACCAACCGGGGCGTGAACCAGAAGCTGTCGCTGGAGACGGAGAAGGTTCACGTCATGGGGCTGGACAAGACCTTCGAGGGCTTTACTGTTCTGCACATCAGCGACCTGCACGGTTCCGGACTGGCGGATGATCTGAGCCAATGGAAATCCCTGCTGAACGGGAAGAATTATCATGCCGTGGTATTAAGCGGCGATATGGTGGGCAAGGACGGCGACGACGAACCCCTGCTGACGCTGATCCACAATCTGAATACCCTGCGGGAAGGCGTACCCATTTACTTTATCGCCGGGGACGAGGACCCGGAGCCGGTGCTTTCCACCGCCCGGGGAACGCCGAAGGTGCTGGCCAGCTGGGTGGAGGACGCCCAGAAGGCGGGGGCGATCTATCTGGACGCGCCGGTGTCCCAGACGGTCGGGAAAAAGACCGTGTGGTTTTCCCCGGAATATCTGTACGATGTGGACGTGGACGGCCTGATCGGCGCACTGACCAGCCAGCAGCAGAGCATGGAAGCGCAGGGCACCCAGTATGAGGCCGAGGGCGGCGCGGCGTACCGGGCGCTGGGCTACCGCATCGAGGCTTACCAGCGCACTCAGCAGGCGCTCAAGGAAATGACGGACACAGACCTGCAGATCGCGGTGAACCACGTGCCCATGGAGACCTCCTATATCCGGGAAAGTATCGAATGGGCCGACCAGGAGAAAATCTTCAATTTTCGGAATATTTCGCTGCTGCTGTGCGGCCATTACTGCGGCGGCCAGTGGCGGCTGCCCGGCGGAGGGGCCATCTATGTGCCAGAAAAGGGCTGGTTCCCCTCGGACGACGGTATTCGCGGGATGCAGCGGATCAACAGCCTGAATCAGTATATTTCCCCGGGCATCGGGGCCAGCGATGATTACCCCATGAAGGGGCGGCTGTTCAATAAGCCGACGGTTACGCTGATCACCTTCACCGCCCGACTGCAGTAGAAAAGCGACAGAAAAAGGACCGTTCCCGAAAAAAGGAAAACGGCCCTTTGGACTTGCCAAAAACTTCGGTGCTGTTTGCGAAGGCACAGCCTTTATGGGTCCATTTGCCGACCGCAGGTCAACCAGCGCAGTCAGAAGGACTTTTGCCATTCTGAAAGGAATAGGTTGAAATTGTCTCATAAGCCGCAGCACAGCAGAAATCCCCATCGACCGCCGCTGGCCGAAGCCCTAAATGGAAAGTCTGACGCAATCTGTGAGCTATAAAGGTCAACACGGCTTTTGGGGAAAGGCGTTTATTTCCACGCTTCTTCCGCAATGCCGCCGCCAAGGCACACGTCGCCCTGATACAGTACCACGCTCTGCCCCGGCGTAACGGCCCGCTGAAGCTCGTCTGCCTCGATCAGCAGCTCGTCGCCCCGGCGGGTGACGGTGACGGCCTGATCGGCCTGACGGTAGCGGAACCGGGCGGTGCAGCGGCAGCTTTCGCCCTCGGCCATGGGGGCGCTTTCGGCGATCCACGTGGCCTGCGAAGCCCGCACATAGCGGCTGTACAGCCGGGGACTGTCCTCGCCCTGAGAAACCAGCAGCACGTTATGCTCCAAGTCCTTGCCGATGACGAACCAGCTGCGCCCGTCGCCCCGGCCGCCGATGCCCAGTCCCCGGCGCTGCCCCAACGTGTAGTAGGCAAGGCCGATGTGCTCGCCGACCGTTTCGCCCTCTTCCGTCCGCATATCGCCGGGCTGCATGGGCAGAAAGCCCTGCAAAAACTGCCGGAAATTCCGTTCGCCGATAAAGCACACGCCGGTGGAGTCCTTCTTGGAGGCCACTGGCAGACCGTTCTGCCGGGCGATCTCCCGCACCTGCGCCTTGGTCATGCCGCCCACGGGAAAGAGGGACTTGGCCAGCTGGGCCTCCTTGAGCATATAAAGGAAGTAGCTCTGATCCTTATTGGGGTCGTCGCCCTTGAGCAGTACGGGATGCCCGTCCCGCACCTCCGAGCGGACGAAGTGCCCGGTGGCCATTTTCTCCGCGCCCAGCTTCATGGCATAGTCCAGAAACGCCTTGAACTTGATCTCCCGGTTGCACAAAACGTCCGGGTTGGGGGTGCGGCCCTTGCGGTACTCGTCCAGAAAATAGGAAAACACCCGGTCGTAGTACTCCTTGGCAAAATTGACGGAGTAGTAGGGAATGTCGATCTTATCGCAGACGGCCTGTACGTCCTCCCAGTCCTCGGCGGCGGTGCAGGTGCCGTTCTCGTCCTTTTCCTCCCAGTTTTTCATGAAAACGCCCACCACGTCGTAGCCCTGCTGCTTCAGCAACAACGCCGCCACGGAGCTGTCTACGCCGCCGGACATGCCGATGACAATTCTTTCCACGTTGGTTACGCCTCCTGTTCACAGTCCGGCTCCAGCCGCTTCAGCACCTGCCGCAGCACCTGCCGGGCAATCTCCTCCACCGGCTGGTCGCCGCTGACGACGATAAAGCGCTGCCGGTCCCTGTTGATCAATTCTTCGTAGGCGGCCTGCACCCGCCCGTGAAACGCACCGCTTTCCATCTCCAGCCGGTCGGGTCGGGAGGCACTCAGACGGCGGTTCATCGCCGTGGTATGGTCGATGGCCAGATAAACGGTCGCGTCCGGCAGCATACCGTCCACTGCCGGTTCATTGATCTGCCGGATCATATCCACGCCCATGGCCCGTCCGCCGCCCTGATAGGCCACGGAGCTGTCCACAAAGCGGTCGCTGAGCACTACCTTGCCCGCTTCCACGGCGGGGCGAATGACCTGATGCACGTGCTGGGCACGGGAAGCGGCGTACAGCAGTGCCTCGCAGGTGCCGCACATTTCGGCGTTTTCCGTATCCAGAATGATCTGGCGGATCTTTTCGCTGATGGGGCATCCGCCGGGCTCCCGAGTGCGCACCAGATCGAATCCCAGCTGCCGCAGACTCTGTTCCAGCAGGTTGGCCTGTGTGGTCTTGCCGCAGCCGTCAGGGCCCTCCATGGACAGGAAGAAGCCCCGTGGCACGGCAGCGTCCGGACAGAGCAGCTCCCGCAGCTCGTCCGCGTCGCTGACCAGCAGCGTGGCCCCGGCGTTTTGCAGTTCTTCCACGCTGCCGCAGCCGTAGACCGCGCCGACGCCGTCCACCCCGGCAGCCTTGGCGCCTTCCATATCGTACAGCCGGTCGCCCACCATGGCGGCGCGCCAGTAATGCTCCGGCAGCGCCCGGCGGATCATTTCCGGCTTGCCCAGCTTGGCGTGGCTGTCCGTTTCACCGATGACCCGGTCGAAAAAGTGCCGGAGGCCGTAATGACGCAGGATGCGTTCGCACAGATCACGGGGCTTGGAAGAAGCCAGCGCCACATAAATGCCGTTTTCCTTCAGGACGCGGAGCATCGTGCGGATGCCGGGATAAACGGAATAGCGGTACATGCCCTCCGAACGGAAAATATGGGCGTAGCGGTCGGCAGCTTCGTCCAGCCGTTCCGAAGGCACGTTCAGCAGGTCGTGAAAGGAATAACGCAGGGGCGGCCCCACCACCTGCCGCAGCTGAGCACCCTGCGGAATTTCCAGCCCCATTTCCTTCATGGCTTTGACCACCGAGGAAACGATGCCTTCCTCCGCGTCAAACAGCGTGCCGTCCAGATCGAAAACCACCGCGTCGTAAGGAAAATGACCCATGCCGGTTTCGCCCCTTCTCCCTTGAACTAAAAATGAAAAACAGGCCGTATGGAATCATACGACCTGCAAAGCATAACAAAAAACCGAAAAACTTTCAATAGAGGCGGCAAAAGAGAAAACAGTCGCCGCCTAGACCCCGCAGATACGCTCCCGGTACAGCCGGTTCAGACGGAGCCGAACCGGGCGGGGAATAGGCGTGGTTTCCGGGTGAAGGAGCTTCCTTTCACAGGGAAAACAGATCAGGCAGCCCATCACGTGGAGCCCCGCCGGATATTCCCGGCCGCAAAGGAGGCAGCGCTGCGGTTGGTATGGACTCATCATTTTTCATTCCTTTCCTGCTTTTTCCATTCTTTTTTCGGACGCAGGAAACAGGATGCCCCAAAGGAGGAAAAATGATGCGCTGAAATATAGAAAAATTATTCGGCGCTGCCGCCGCGCAGATTGTCGATCAGCCATTGCAGCAGCTGGATGGCTTCTTCTTCGTTTTCGCCGGCTACGCTCACGCCCAGACAGAAATCGTCGCAGATCAGGCCGTATTCCTGCAGCCCCGGCAGCTGGCTGGCCGGGATGCCGTAGAGGATCTTTTTGCCCGTATCCTGATTGATGACATAGCCCGCGCTCAGATCCATGCCGTCTACGTTCAGCGTGCCATTTTCAATATAGGGGGTCAGCTCCGCAAAGCCCTCGCTCTGGGCGAGCTGGCTGAAATATTCGCTGTCCAGCATGAAAAGGTCGCCCTCGCCCGCGCTGACCCACACCATCAGCTGCATGGAGCCGTAGGTCTGATCCAACATTACCGTGCGGAATTCCACTTCCTCCAGATCGGAGAAAAGGCTCTGGTGCAAGTCGTCCATCAGGCTGTCGATATTTTTTTCGCCGTCCAGCTGATAACCGCCGTAGTACCATTCCAGCCGCTGGTCGTTGGGGCTGCGGTAACGGGTGGTGGTGTAGAGCAGGTTCCAGCCGAAGATCGCCAGACAGATCAGCAGCACGTACTGCCACCATGCATAGGCAAAGTGATTGCGGATTCTTTCTTTCGTGATCGGGAAGGTCAGTTTCATCAAAAGGGGCTCCTTTCGGAAAAAATCAAGGGCCCGGAGGAACTCATCCATTCGCGCCCGCTAAGTCCGTATCATTTTTTCTTTCGCCCCGAAGGGAGCCTTTTCCTTCTGTGTGGGAAGATTTGGGAGAAATTTGTAACATGGGGGAGGGGAGGGAGAAATGTTACAGAAAAGAGCCGCCCCGAAGGACGGCCCTTTTCCATTGGATCAGCTCCGGGATTTCCGGGACGCTGCCAGCGTCAGAAGTGCGCCAAGGCTGAGGAACAGCAGCGCGATCACCGTATACAGCCCAAAGGAATCGCCAGTCTTGGGCGGTACGATTTCAGACGTGTCCGGCTGCTTGGTCCTGGTATTGGTGATAATGGTATGGCCCCCAGCCGTGACGTAGCTGGCTTCGTACCCTTCGGGAACCAGTTCTTTTACGGTGTAGGTTTTCGACTGACCGAACTGAAGCGGCGCTTCTCCCTGATAGGGTTGGAACCCTTCCTCCACCGCCGCTTCGAAAGTGGAATTGCCGGCAAGCCGACCGGTCAGCTCGCTGGCCGCGGCCGACGGCCCGTGATAGTAGGCCTGCTGATATATGCCGTCTTTGACCATATCGCCAAACAAATAGCCCACCGCGCCGGGAGCCTGCTGCACTTTCAGTGTGCCCTTATGATAGAAGGTATCGAAGTTGTTGCTGGAACCCGGCTTCTTTACCAGACCGGTCAGGCCGCCCACGTACAGCCCTTTTTTCAGATGGCTGCATTTTTCAATGGTAATGTCGGCGATGCAATAAGAATTGGTCGTCTGAGCGACCGTATTCGTAACCGAAGTGCCCATGTCGTCGCTGCCCGTTCCGCCGGTCCATCCGCCAACGACCAATCTTAGTAACTTTTTTGGGAGCAAAAAAGGGGCCGGTCGGCCTGATTTGGCTTTTGATAACCAAAAAACATCCTGCGACAATGCCGCAGGACGTTTTCCATGAGCTGTGTATTATTCTTCTTCGTCTTTCTTTTCTTCGCTTTCGTTTTCCGTGCCGGTGAAGGAATTGACCGCACCCTTGACGTTGGCGGCGGCGCTGTTCACCACATCCTGAAAGCTGCCGGAAAATTCAGCGGCGTTGCGCTCGATGGAGAAGCGGTAGCCCAGCACCAGCGCCACCACCAGACCGATCACGGCCAGCCACGGCGCGGAGCAGACTGCGATAATGGAGAAGATCAGCGACAGGTTCAGAATGGGGGTGTCGTCTTTTTGAACCTTGACCCGGGTACGGTAAAGAACGGAAAAAACATTGTTGGCTTTCATATCAGGTATATCCTCCTTCAAACAAATCCAGCGTCAGGTCGTTTTCCTGTTGACGAAAGATATCATACCACGCCGCGCCGCCCGGTGCTTGAGGAAGCCCTGCAAAACCGATGAGAATTGGATGAGAAACCCTCTAAAACTTCTTTGGGAATTTCTTCAGGGAAGAATGGTGACGGTCTCGATGTCCTGCCAGCGCTCAAACAGCCGGGCCATGTCCGCTGACTCCAGAGCGATGCAGCCCTGCGTCCAGTCGGAAGCCGTGCCGCCCTCGTGCAGGTAGATTTCTCCGCCCAGCGCCGTGCCCCACGGCGGGCGAACCCGGTTTGCCCATGCCCGGCGCACGGCGTCAAGCGCTCCTTCGTCGATCCTTCCCGCCGCGAAGCCCCGGGCCGCGTCCTCCGGGGAGGGATAGCTCAGGCCAAGACTTTTGCCGTATTTGCCCGCTTCTTTTATAAGGCAGATGTAGTACGTCCCCTCCGGCGTGCGTCCGTCGCCCTCCCGCTCCTTGGGGCCGACAGGCTCACGGCCCAGCGCTATGGGGCAGCGCAGCAGGACGCGGCCTTCCTGCCGCGATTCCAGCATTCTTCGGGCTTTCCAAATCAGCACTTCCATCCTTCGTTCCTCCATAAGGCGGGATTTGACGCGTCCCGTCGAATCATATCGCTGCCAGGTGTACAACCTGTGAATAGACTGTAACATTCTTCCTTTCAAAGGTAAAACCCTTGCGAAATGAAGAAAGCTGTGCGATAATGAAACCCGAAATGGGAAAGATTCGCCGCTGAAAATCTTTAGCATCACACGCGGAAGGGTTCGCGGCACCATTTTCCCGAAGGAAAGGATTGTGCTTTCATGAAGAAGATTCTCTCTCTCCTGCTCTGCCTGTGCCTGCTGTTCTCCGCCGCAGCGCTGGCGGAAGACACTGCCGCGGCCGAGCTTCAGGATACGGATGTACTGGCCACGGTCAACGGCACCGAACTGACCTGGGCCGACGTAAAGCCGGTCTACGACAGCCTGGTCTCCTCCTACGGCAACTACTACGACCTGACCGACAGCGCCAATGTGGAGCTGTTCCGCGCCGTGGCCATGCAGAACAAGATCAACGAGGTCATTATGCAGGCCAAGATCGCCGAGTTGGGCATTGCCCTGACGGACGAAGAAGCGGCGGATGCGGAAAATGACGCCCAGACCGACTGGGACAACGCCATTTCGAACTATATCAGCCAGCAACACTCCGAACTGACCGATGAAAGCAGCCAGGAGGACAAGGACGCCGCCAACGCGGAAGCCGTGCAGTACTACAACGATCTGGGCTACAGCCCCGAAAGCCTGAAAGAAAACTACAAACTGTACGCCCTCTACGATAAGCTGGAGGCTACCATCGTGCAGGACGTGACCGTGACCGACGAGGAAGTGGAGGCCCTGTATCAGGAGCTGGTGGAATCCGACCGCGCCCTGTATGAAAACGACATCGCCGCGTATGTGGATTACAACAACTACGTGGATCAGATGGCCATGTACGCCATGTACTACGGCACCGACAGCAGCATGGACTACGCCTGGTACCGTCCTGCCGGTTTCCGCGCGGTGAAGCACATCCTGCTGCCCGTGGACGACGAGCTGATGAAGAACTATCAGGATCTGCAGGCCCGTCTGGAGGAGCAGGTGGAAGCTGCGGAGGACACGGAAGACACCGTCGCTGCGGAAGAAACCGCTGCCGCCGACGCGACTGCCGAACCCACTGCGGAGCCTGTGACTCAGGAGCAGGTGGACGAAGCTAAGGCCGCCATTCTGGCCTCTATCGCTGACAAGATCGACGAGATCTATGCGAAGATCGACGAGGGCGTGGACTTTGACGAGCTGATCGCCGAATACGGCGTGAAGGAAGACGGCACTGCGTCCGACCCCGGCATGACTTCCGAGCCCTACAAGACCAGCGGCTATGAAGTCAGCTCCGCCTCCACCAACTATGTGGCTCCCTTTGTGGAGGCTGCGTTCAGCGTGGAAAACGTGGGCGATGTGTCTGCTCCCTATATCAGCAGCTACGGTGTGCACATCGTCAAGTACATCGCCGACATCCCCGCCGGCCCCATCGAAATGACCGAGGAGCAGCGGGAAGCCAAGCGCACTGAGCTTCTGACCAGCAAGCAGAATGAGCTTTACACCGCCACTATGGATCAGTGGAATCAGGAAGCGGACATCACCTTCACCGGCCTGACCCCCAGCTATGCGGACATCGAGGCCCGGGAAGCTGCCGCCGCCGAAGAAGCGGGCGCTGCCGCCAGCGACGAGACCGCCGCGGATGATGCGGCTGCCGACGATGCTTCCGGCGAAGACAACGCTGCGGACGGAGAGTAAATCGCTTCGGTAAAGCGACTGCCATTAACAAAAAACGGATCGGCTTTTTCAAAAGAGAAGCCGATCCGTTTTTTTATGCGTTTTTAGGTTTACACGCTTGCCGCCGCGTATACCGCGTTGTGCAGAAGCCGCCGCACCCGGAAAATGGCCGTGCCCTCCCGGGAAGGACAGACCCGGTTGGTCAGGAAGATCAGGTACAGGCCCGTGGTGGGGTCGTAGGAAAAACTGGTGCCGGTAAAGCCGGTGTGGCCGATGGTCTCCTTGGGGAAGAGGTCGCCGGTGTAGCCGTTTTCGTACCACGGCAGGGCGAAGCCCAGTCCCCGGCCCTGCGCCATGCCGGGCGTGCGGTTCTGCATACTCAGACGCACGGTGGCGGGGCAGAGGTAGCGGCTGCCATCGGGCAGTTCGCCTTCCGCCGCCAGCATCTGCACGAACAGCGCCAGATCGTCCATGGTGGAAAAAACACCCGCGTTGCCGCTGACTCCGCCCAGAAACCGGGCGTTTTCATCGTGGACGACCCCGGTCAGGCAGAAGCCGTCGTCCTGCATTTCGGTGGAAGCGATGTTGCCCCCGGCGGGCAGGTAAGAGGTGTTTTTCATTTTCAGCGGCCAGAAGACCTCCTGCAGGGCCAGCTCATTCAGCGGCAGGCCGTAGAGGCATTCCAGCAGTTGCCCCAGCAGGATAAAGCCCGTGCAGCTGTACTGCACCCGGGTTCCCGGCTGGAAATCCAGCGGTGCGGCCAGAATCAGCTCGGTGCTCTGCTCCGGTGTGCGGGCCAGCTGCCACAGGTGCAGCCCCGGCGGAAAGCCCGCCGTGTGGGTCAAAATCTGCGCGATGGTGATCTCCTGCTTGTCGGCGGGCGCGTCGATGAAGGCGCCCAGCTTGTCCCACAGGCAGAGCTTGCCGCTTTCCATGGCCCGCAGAGCCAGCATCCCCACCGCCAGCGGCTTGGAAACGGAGGCCAGATCGAAGCGGGTCTGCTCGTTGCAAAGCCCTGCGTCCTCCTCAATGGAAAGCCTGCCGTAGGCCCGGCGGAACAGCACCTTCTCCCGGCGGCCCACCAGCACGCAGGCGGCGGGAAAGACCTCCTGTTCCAGCGCTTTTTGGATCACCTGATCGGCCTGAGAAAAGTCCGGCGCTCGCTGCATGGCGGTTCCTCCTTTGAGTGCTTTTGTAGGGAAATAGGTTATTCTTTCTCCGGGGGAGCCCAGTGGACGATCTCGGCGTTTTCGCGGCCTTCCAGCGCCTTGCGCAGCTTGGGCTTGGGGTTCACGCCCACCTGCCTAATGCACAGTTCCAGCATATTCAGGTCGCTGGCGCTGTCCCCGTAGGCGGAGGAGGTGTCGTAATCCAGCCGGTCGCCCCGGGCGGCCAGATATTCCGCCAGCCGCAGGGGCTTTTGTACTCCCCGGCAGTTATCGCCGCAGATGTCGCCGGTGTAGCGCTCCCGGTCGTCCACGTTCATTCGGGTGCCGATGACCGCCTCTACACCCAGCATGGTTTTCAGCGGTTCCAGATAAAACGAGGGCGAAGCCGTGAGCAGCAGGACGCTGGCCCCCCGGGCCTGTTCCTGTCGAAGGGTCTTCAGCCCCTCCGGGTACAGCTGGGGTACCAGCACGTGCAGGCAGAAGTCCATGGAGAACGCCTCCACTTCCGGCACGAGCCGCCCCTTCATCCAGCACAGCGCCGCCGCCTTGGCGCGCTCGGCTGAGCACAGGTGCAGCCCGTAGCCTGCAGCGTAGGCAATACCTTTGAGCAGCTGGCCGGTGGTGCAAAGCTTTCGCCGATGGGCATACAGGCACAGGGAAACGATGGAATCCCCCTTTCGCAGGGTCCCGTCAAAATCGAACAACGCATAGCTCTTTTGCAAAATAAACCCCTCCGGGCTTTTGAAATCAGCATTTTTAACCACGGAAAGTATAGCATGAAAACGGGGAAAATGCTATCCTGAGAAGGCCAAACACCAAAATGCAACGATGAAAAAAACGAAAAATAAGAGGCTGCGGAACAACTATGTGAATCTTTCGCAGCCCCATTTTTATGTTCGTTGCTGGTTACAACTAAAGATCGTCAGTTTTCCTCCACCACTGATACTTCCTGAAGCGCTTCCGCCAGCAGCAGGTTGATCAGTTCGTTTCGAGAGCGATTGGTCTGCTCGGCCAGTTCGTCCAGTTTTTTCAGCGTATCCTCCCGCATTCGCACTGACACGATCTTGTGCCCGTCTTCCCCCTTCTTTTTCGTGATCCGAATTTCGCGCTTCATGTCATCACCTCATGCTGTCATCATAGCTTGACACGAAGCTGAAATATATAATATAATATGAATACAATTTATATTACGTGCATAATATAAATTGTATTCATTATTTCTTTATGAAGAAATAATGGTCGCACGAAAGGAGGGGAAAAAGATGGAGGGTCAAACTAACGGCCTGTGTATCGCTGGTTTCATCGTGTCGCTTGGGTCGCTGTTCCTCGGGTTGTTTGGCATTACCGGCTTGGTGGGTACTGTGTTGTCTGCCGTCGGTCGTTCGAAAGCCGTCAATAACGGCGGAAAAACGGGCCTGGGTACTGCCGGGATCATTCTTGGCGTTATCGGCGCGGCTTACTGCTGGGTCATGTTGGCGATTGCCGCAGCCTGACGGAAAAAGGTCTTACCAAAAATCACCACAACAAAAAGGCGTTGGAACTGCAAAGTTCCAACGCCTTTTTGCTTTTTGGCGTGACGATTTATTTTCTCACTTCCAGTTCGCCGTCCGCGTTCACATCCACCGTGACGTTCTGGCCGGGCAGAACGTCCCCGGCGATGATGGCCTTGGCCAGCATGGTCTCCAGATGGCTCTGCATATAGCGCTTCAACGGACGAGCGCCGTAGACCGGATCGAAGCCCGCGTCGGCGATCTTGTCGATGGCGGCGTCGGTCAGGGTCAGGGTGATCTCCCGCTCCTGCAGGCGGCCTTCCAGACTCTTGGCAAGCAGACAGACGATCTGACGGATCTCGGCCTTTTCCAGCGGCTTGTAGAACACGATCTCGTCGATACGGTTCAGGAACTCGGGGCGGAACTGGCTGCGCAGCAGCTTCATCACGTTTTCCCGGGCTTCCGCCGTGATCTCGCCATTCTGGATGCCGTCCAGCAGGAACTGGCTGCCCAGATTGGAGGTCATGATGATGATGGTGTTCTTGAAGTCCACGGTGCGGCCCTGACTGTCGGTGATCCGGCCGTCGTCCAGCACCTGCAGCAGAATGTTAAATACGTCGGGATGCGCCTTTTCGATCTCGTCCAGCAGCACCACCGAATAGGGCTTGCGGCGCACGGCCTCGGTCAGCTGACCGCCCTCGTCGTAGCCCACGTATCCCGGAGGCGCGCCGATCAGACGGCTGACGGAGAACTTCTCCATGTATTCGCTCATATCGATTCGAACCATGTTCTTCTCATCGTCAAATAGCGCCTGCGCCAGCGCCTTAGCCAGCTCGGTCTTGCCCACGCCGGTGGGGCCCAGGAACAGGAAGGAACCGATGGGACGGTTCTCGTCGCTGATGCCCGCGCGGCTGCGCAGGATGGCTTCGGAGACCTTCTGCACGGCCTCGTCCTGACCGATGACCCGCTGATGGAGCAGCTCGGGCAGCTTCAGCAGCTTCTCCCGCTCGCCCTCCTTCAGCCGGGTGACGGGCACGCCCGTCCAGCGGCTGACGATCCGGGCGATCTCTTCTTCGGTGACTTTATCCCGCAGCAGACTGCCTTCGCCCCGGTCGCGGTCGGCGATCTCTTCTTCCTCTTGCAGTTCCTTCTGCAGCTTCGGCAGCTCGCCGTATTTCAGCTCGGCCGCCTTGCCCAGATCGTAGTTCCGTTCGGCCTTGGCGATCTCGGCGTTGGTGCGTTCGATGTCCTCGCGCAGCTTCTGCACCTTCTGAATGGCGGATTTCTCGTTCTCCCAGCGGGCTTTCATTTCTTTCATCTTTTCCCGCTGCTTGCTCAGCTCTTCCTCCAGCATTTCCAGACGGCGCCTGCTGGCTTCGTCGTCCTCTTTCTTCAGGGCGTTTTCCTCGATTTCCAGCTGCATGATCCGGCGGCTGACCTCGTCCAGCTCCGCAGGCATGGAGTCGATCTCGGTACGGATCATGGCGCAGGCCTCGTCCACCAGATCGATGGCCTTGTCCGGCAGGAAACGGTCGGTAATGTAGCGGTTGGACAGGGTGGCGGCGGCGATCAGCGCGCCGTCGGTGATCTTCACGCCGTGGAAGACCTCATACCGCTCCTTCAGGCCCCGGAGGATGGAGATGGTGTCCTCTACCGAAGGCTCGGTGACCAGCACCGGCTGGAAGCGGCGTTCCAGCGCCGCGTCCTTCTCAATATACTTGCGGTATTCGTCCAGCGTGGTCGCGCCGATCAGGTGCAGCTCGCCCCGGGCCAGCATGGGCTTGAGCAGGTTGCCCGCGTCCATGGAGCCTTCGGTCTTGCCCGCGCCCACGATGGTGTGCAGCTCGTCGATGAAGAGCAGAATCCTGCCTTCGCTCTTGGCGATTTCCTTCAGCACGGCCTTCAGCCGCTCCTCAAATTCGCCCCGGTATTTGGCGCCGGCGATCAGGCTGCCCATGTCCAGACAGAACACGGTGCGATCCTTCAGGCTGTCCGGCACGTCCCCCCGGACGATTCGCTGGGCCAGCCCTTCGGCAATGGCGGTTTTACCAACGCCGGGCTCGCCGATCAGCACCGGGTTGTTCTTGGTTTTCCGGGTCAGGATCCGAATGACGCTGCGAATCTCGTTATCCCGGCCAATGACCGGATCCAGCTTCTGGTTCCGGGCCGCGGCGGTCAGGTCGGTGCCGTATTTGGCCAGCGCGTCGTAGGTGTCCTCTGGGGTTTCGCCGGTGACCCGGCTGTTGCCCCGCACGCTCTGCAAAACCGGCAGGAAGGCGTTGAGGGTGATGGCGTAGCTGTCCCACAGCTCCTTCATGGAGCGGGTAGGCTTCTCCAAAAGGCCCATGAACAGATGCTCCACGCTCATGTACTCGTCCTTCATCTGCTCGGCCCGTTCCTTGGCGGCGATCAGCGCCCGGTCTACGTCGTTGGAAATATAGATTTTATCGGCTTCCCGGCCGGAGCCCGTTACCTTGGGAATGCGGGCGATCATGGTCTGCAGACGGGAAAGAAGCTCCTGCGGGTTTTTGCCCATTTTGGTCAGGAGTTGGGGAATGAGGCCCTGCGGGTCGCTGAGCAGGGCGCAGGCCAGATGCTCCTGCGCCATTTCCTGATTCTGATATTCCACCGTCAGCTGCTGGGCGTTTTGCAGCGCTTCCCGGCTTTTTTCGGTAAACTGGTTGTTGTTCATATGCTTGACCCCCTTAGGGCGACGGCTGTGCGTCCGTGCGCCGATGGTTGCAGTAAATTCCGGAAGGCCTGTCGGTCAGGTTTTCGTCTGACTTTCTTTGACCTTCGATAGCAGTATAGCATTTTTCACGGGAATGTCAAGAGAAAATCGAAAAAATTTTGGGGGCTTTGTTGCCCTGGACCGCCTGCAACCCGCTCTTGCATCATCGGCCCGGAATGTGCTATAATTCTGCATGGCAATCTGAAGGTTTGGAGGTTTCGTCATGCCGCACCAGAAGGGCGTGAAGCCCATCGCGCAAAACAAAAAGGCATACCACGATTATTTCGTGGAAGAAACCTACGAATGCGGCCTGAGTCTGATGGGCACGGAAGTCAAGAGCATGCGTCAGGGCAAGGTCAACCTGAAGGAAAGCTTCTGCATCCTGCGGGGCGGCGAGGTCTTCGCCGAGGGAATGCACATCAGTCCCTATGACCACGGCAACATCTTCAACCCCGATCCCCTCCGGCCCAAGAAGCTGCTTCTGCACAAGGCGGAGATTCGCAAGCTGGCCGGGCTGGTGAGCCGTCAGGGCTACACGCTCATTCCGCTCAAGGTGTATCTGAAGGACGGACGCATGAAGCTGGAGATGGGCCTGTGCCGGGGCAAGCAGCTGCACGACAAGCGGGACGCAGCCGCCGAAAAGGACGCCCGGCGGGAGATCGAGCGGGCTTTCAGCCGCCGTCAGGACGGATAAGCGTCCCATTCATGGGGGTGTTCTGGTTTCGACGGGAGTGTTTGAGGGCATGGTTAGCGAGCCGCGGCCCCTGTACCGCGTAAAAACGGGGACAAAAAACAACTGACAATACCGAATTGTCTTTCGCGGCTTAATGCCGCGCGTCGGCCCGGGCAGCCCACAGGCCCGGTTTCCGGCGTCAGCTATGTGGGGAACGAGCGCGCCAAAGCTTTGAGGCGTCGTCCGTAATCATGAAGCTACCGTAGCCGGCAGCCCGCCGCGAGGCGACCGGCGAGGGGAATCCCAAAATCGTGGCTGCGCTCGGAGAAAACGATGTCAGCAAGCTTTCGGACGGGGGTTCGATTCCCCCCACCTCCACCATACCGAATCTCCATACAGGAGTCGAAGCTTCCTGTATGGAGATTTTTTTGTCGAAAAATCCTACAGGATTTCAGCCGGTTGCACTCTCGTTTTTCGCTGCATCCGGTTCATATGCCAGCCTTACGCCTTTGCGGGTCTGCATCAGCACCTTTGGCATGTCCAGCGGAAGTTCTTTGGGAAAGTCCAGCGTACCAACGCAGTTGTAGCAGATCGTAAGCCGCTGCACATAAACACCGTTGACCTTTTCCGCCTGATGAACTTCAATCCGCTGAATCAGCTCGTTCAGCATTCGCGGCGTGAGCTTTCTGGCGCGAGTGTACTTGCGTACCGTGGCGATGAAGGCGTCCGTGGTCATGGACTGGTCGCTGCATTTTTCCAGCTGTACCCTGGCCTCCTTAATGCTTTGTGCCAAGGTGACCTGCTCCTGCTCATAATGGCCGCTCATACGGGAGAAACGTTCATCGGAAATTTTGCCGGAAACGTTATCCTCATAGAGCCGTTCAAAGAGCTGATCCAGTTCCCTGTCTCTCGCCAGTAACTGCTTCAAAGTCTTTTCACGATACTGCCGCTCTTCCAGAACCGCCTGATGGGAATGCCCCATGACCGCTTGGACAAAGT
>ERZ809296.712-NODE-712-length-48826-cov-6.363413_pt1 | contig 48826 bp, 42 predicted proteins | sample MGYA00520511_ERZ809296 | MGnify/ENA primary metagenome ERZ809296 (study PRJEB31576, sample SAMEA3212662) | Homo sapiens | biome: human-gut; feature: human gut; material: fecal | place: Sweden | collected 2012 ...
CCCTTGCCCAGCTTGGGGTACCGGCGGCGGAACCGGGCGCGGATCGCCCGGCGGCGCAGGCGGGCCACGGACTCTCTGGCCCCAGCCACCGCGCCGAAGCGCATCATGGCGTGCTGGTCGGCGGCCCAGGGTGCCATGCCCTTGGCCCGGTAGACGGCAGCGTCGGCCTCCAGCTGCTTTCGGACCTGGGCCTTGGCCTGCTCCGTCTCCGGGGAGGGGGGCAGACCGGCGAAGGACTCCTCGATAAAGGCTTCCAGCTCTTTGCGCATCCCGTGCCATCTCCTTTCCGAAAGATCTGACGATCTGGTATTGCTCTCCTGGCAGAATAGTCCTATTTTAACAGGGTGTTACCCTGTTTACAATCCTTTTTCCCCGGGGAATTTTTACAAAATAGCAGGTCAAAGGGCGGCAGACCTCTCCGTCCACCGCCCTTTGGCGCGTCAGATTTCCTCCATGCCCTGCAAATCCGCCAGGCTGATGCTGTCCAGGTAATCATAGAGCACCTTGTCCAGCCCCTGCCACAGGGGAAGGGCGCGGCAGTGGCCTGCCTTTTCACAGCCCTGCTTCTCCCCCTTCAGGCAGGACACGGAAGCCATGCCCTCGCCCTCGGCCAGGCGAATGATCTCCCCGGCCCGATAGTCCGCCAGGGGCCGGCACAGGCGATAGCCGCCGCCCTTGCCCCGGATGGCCTCCACCAGCCCTGCCCGGCTGAGCGAGGCCAAAATATTTTCCAGATATTTGACCGAGATCTCCTGTCGGTGGGCGATGTCCTTGAGCGGGATGTAGGAGCCTTTGGTCTGGTCCGCCAGATCCAGCATCACCCGCAGGGCATAGCGCCCCTTGGTCGAGATCATCATGTGTGCATCCTCCTTCCTGTCGCCGCAGCGACAGTGTTCTGAAGGGCCTGCGCTGCTCCCTCCGGTTCGGGAGAGCAACTCAGACCCTGCGTAGTAATGATGCCCCTATTATACGCCAAGCGGCGGGAAAAAGAAAGGGGTGCTTTGATTTTTCCAGTGATTTTATAGGTTTTTTACCAAAACTTCTCTGTTTTATGGTGGAATAGAATATATATCCCGTTTATTCTGGGGTTGTCCATCTTTCAGCATGCAAATCAGCATGCAAAATGGAAAGGGGCTTTGGCCGTCTATGTTCTTCAAACGTCTGCTTACACAATGTATTATGCTGGCCGGTCCAGTTCTCTTTTTTTTGCTCAACCAGCTTGCCTGTATCCCATTGGGAACCGCTTTGATTTTCGGCATCCTGCTCTCCGCCGCAGGGTGGGTGTATGGGGCCATTGCGCTGCGCTGCCCCTTCTGTCACCATGCCATCTCTATGCGAGGGTTTTACATCGACTGTTGTCCTTGGTGCGGAGAAAAATTATAGCAAAAACTAGGAACGTACCCTGTTGCAGATACGTTCCTAGTTTTACACTCTCATCGTTTAAGAACGATCCAGCGTCCCGCCTTTTTGCTTCCTTCGTGGTGGACATATCCTGCTTTCGTTAGCGCTTTCATTGTTCTTTTTATAGTAGACAAAGAAACCCCTAACTTTTTTGCTAAAGCCGGCTGACTCAATGCAGCATTGGCATCTAACTGCTCCAGAATTCTCTGCTCCAATGGCGCTGTTATCGGTTCATTTATCGGTTCATTTATCGGTTCACAACACGCTGTAACAAACGGAAGCGTCAAGGTTGTTCGGTCTGGACCGTACTGTTCCTGAACTTCCGGCAATGCCCAACCCTGAGATTCCCAGACCGCAAAAATGTCTGGCACTCCGCTTCCAGCTCGTTCCCCAATTCCAATGATATTGAACAATTTCATTAGCGCCTTATTTCTCGGATCAGAAATGCCACCCCGCAGCATCTGTTCTTTCCCGGTTCGGATATACCCTGGATTTTCTAACGTGATTTTTTCCATGTCTTTCCGAATCACAATTCCTCTGGGAAGGAAGAAATCTGTATTGGCCAAACAATTCGCCAGTGCCTCCCGCAACGCTTTATGAACTGGAGTGTCTTCCGTTCTGGTGATGCCTTCTAACTTAAAAGGAACCTTCACGTCTCTGGCCAGCTTGTGATATACACGGAAAAAGAAATCAAATAGATTCCCCGTCCAATCACCAGAGCTAGATTGCAACCGGTCTGTCCAACGAATCGTTGGGTCAAGTACTTCCCGATAATCCAGAAAATACTCAGGATATTCGTAAAGAATTTTATACTCCTCTCCAAACATCAAAAGTCCCGCTCCCGTTGGATGGAGTTTTTTATCCACTCTTGACCGCCGAACTGCACCGATCTGTTCCAGATATGCCTCATCTGTTAACTTACTCCAAACATGATCGGGCTTTACGGCCATGTGTCTACTGCGATATGCATGAACAGTTTCCATATTTAAGTCACTGATCTCCATATCGTCTAAGACTTTCATATCTGCTGTCGCTTCTGTTTGATCCCGAAGCATCGCTCGAACTTCGCTGGCAGTACAATGATAATCTCCTTCGCCGTTGCGCCGAAACGTACCACCAAACAGATCATCATTGATATAGACCGGTCGATCTTCTCGCCGTGCTCTCGGAATGTGAATCGCCAAAACAACATCTCCGTGGATCTCATACGTTTTTATATCATCATCCGTCAAGAGATTAAGACTGACTTTTTTCCGGTCATTGATTCCATTCCAGAAATCTTTCTTTAGTTTTTCAATATTCTGCAAGCCAGTAGTAGAAAAACTACCATCTTCCCGTTCAACAACTCCGAGTAAGATAACGCCACCATAGCAGTTTGCCATGGAAGAATACGTGTCCCACAAGCTATTGGGCAAGCCGCCTTTGGCTTTTTTGACCTCTAAACGGTTACCCTCTCGGTAATAATCAAAGTTCTTTAGGTCAAACACCATTGGTTTTGCTCATCCTTTCCTTCTGATGCCTGTTTGGAGTGATTTAATCTTACTTCTGCTTCCGGGCTTCGCCCACCAGGGCGCTGGCGCCCAGGCGGTCGGCGCCCTGGTCTAAATAGGCCTGGCCATCCTCCAGGGTGCGGATGCCGCCGGAGGCTTTGACCTTGACGGAGGCGGGCAGATTCTCCCGCAGCAGGGCCACGTCCTCGCGGGTGGCGCCGCCGGTGGAGAAGCCGGTGGAGGTCTTGACGTAAGCCACCTCTTCCTTGGCGGCCAGCTGGCAGAGCTTGATCTTTTCCATGTCGCTGAGCAGGCAGGTCTCGATGATGACCTTCAGCGGGCGGCCCAGGCAGGCGGCCTTGATGCCGGCGATCTCGTGGGCGATGTCGTCCCACTGGCGGTCCTTCACCATGCCGTTGTTGATGACCATGTCGATCTCGCTGGCCCCGTTTTCCACGGCGTCCTTGGTCTCAAAGATCTTGGCGGCGGTGGTGTTGTAGCCGTTGGGGAAGCCGATGACGGTGCAGATCTTCAAGTTTCCCTGAACGTAAGCCGCCGCCTGCTTGACGAAGGACGGGGGGATGCACACGGTCGCGCAGCCGAACTCCATGGCCTCGTCGCAGAGGGTCTTGATCTGCTCCCAGGTAGCTTCGGGCTTGAGCAGGGTGTGATCTACATGGCTGAGAATGGTCGCAGTATCCATAATTTGATCTCCTTTTGTGGTTTGGTTTCGTGTTGTCTGGGTTTATTTTACCCGATTTCAAGGCTGGACTCAACGCTGAATTTACCGCATCGCCATGCTGTTGTTCAGCAGCAGGGTGCTGTATAGAAACAGCACGTCCTGATCCGTGACCTCCAGATACTTCCCCAGCTCTGCGCTGGTGATGTAGCGCAGGTCCACCAGCGTGATGGTCCGATAGCCGGAGGCCAAGAGCGGCGTGAGGCTGCTGCCGAAGGAATCCCGGAAGAGGATGAGGTTTTTGTCGGACGGGGCCTTGAGGTTCGTCAGCTGGATCAGCCCCTTCGAGCCGGAGAGGAACATGACGTAGGGATAGTTCTTGTGCCCATAGGCCACCTCATACACTTTTCCCCGCTGGGGGCGGCCCATCTGGTCGTAGACCACGGTGTAGCACTGGTGCAGGGTCGGGCTGATGAGGTAGGTCAGGGTGTCGTGCTCCATGGTCAGGCCCAATTGGACCGCGTAGCGGCCCACGAACGCCCGGTTGAAGCGCTGGGGGGCGTAGACCTCCGGCCCGTCGATGGAAGCTCCCATGGTCTCCGCCAGACGCTGGGCCACGGGCAGGATCTTCTCCTGCCGCCAATGGCTGTCGGTCCGGTAGTAGTCGTCCAGGGAGAGCAGGTCCGTCAGGTCGATGTAGGGCATGGCGGGGACCTGCGCCCGCAGGGACTGGATCAGGCCGTCGTAGTCCAGGGCCGGGTAGCCGTTGGTCTGCGAGAGATAGTAGTGTTTGTCCGGCACAACGGAGAGGTAACAGGTCGCGTCGGTCCCGGCCAGGTAATGGTCGTAGACCCATTGGATCTTTTGGGCCACATGGTCCAGCATCCCCGTCCGCCGGGGGTATTCCAGCTCGGCCATCCAGCCCCCGGTCTCATACACGCCGTCCACGTCCCGCTGCCCCAGAGCATAGAGATCCACCAGGGCTTTTCCCTGGCGGAATTGGTTCCGCAGGGGGAACTGGTCCTGGATGTGGGTCTCAAAATCCTCGCTGAAATGGGCCTTGGTCACGTTGGACCAATCCAAAAACCAGGCCATGCCCCGGTTCTCCACCGGGGAATAGGACTGGGGCTGATGCAGCCATGTGGCCGCCGCCAGCACCACCAGCAGCAGCCCCACCACCAGCACCACAGCGCCCTCCCGGCTATGCAGGCCGCGGAGGGCGTTTTTGATGTTTTGACAATACGCATAGACTCGCTGCTTCATCCGATCCCTCTTTTCTTAGGGCAAAAACGTCAGCACCGCGCCGTCCACCAGCCAGGCCGTCCCCAGCAGGAGGAGCAGGGCCAGCACCACCGGCTCCAGCACGGCAAGCACCCGCGCCGACCGTTTCCCCTGCCGCAGCGTTTCGATCCCGCGGAGGGGCCAGGGCGTGGCAAACAAGACCGCCAGAACCAGCGGCACGGCATAGCTCCGCAGGAGATAGGCCCCGGCCTCTCCCAAGAGGCCGGCGTCCCCGCCGCCCAAGAGGGGCAGAAACAGCGCAGGAAGGCTTTTGCAGCCCCCCGCCGTGCCCAGCACGCCGCCCAAGATCAGCAGGACCCAGACGATCCCGCGCAGCCCCCGGCGCTGGTCCAGCCCCGGCTTCCGCGTCAAATTTCCCAGCCACAGCAGCGGCCCGGCAGTCAGCTCGCACAGGTCAAAGCCCAGCAGCTTCCCCAGGCCGACGGCCAGGTTCCCGTAGCTGGCCAGGGCATAATACACCGCCAGCGCCACCGCCGCCAGGCGGACCCAGGCCAGAAGAGCGCCCGTCTCCCCGAACTTCTCCACCTCTTGGGAAAACATCCAGAGGGTGTCCGCCAAGATCACTTTTTGGCACAGGCCCCAGACCAACCGCCGCAGGCCCTCCGCGCAGCGCGGGACGGTGTTTTCCCGGTCCAGCAGCTGCTGTTCTAGGACAGGATAGGGCATCATCGGCCCCACCGCCCAGGGGGTGCCCACCAAATACAGGGCCAAATACACGGGGTTTTTCCGGGGCTTGATCTCCCGCCGGCAGACGCCCACCACATAGGCCGCCGCCTGCAAGATCACCACAAGCACAAACGGCCAGGTAAACATCCACCCCCTGGTCCAAAGGCAGAAAAACACGCTGGCCCCCAACAGAAACCAGTTGCGGGCCGCGTTGGTCTTCCCCCTGGGCAGCAGGCAGGAGACGCCCACCACCACCGGGAGAAAGTAATACAGAAACGAGAGGCTGGCAAAGGTCACGACAGATCACTCGTCCCGTCGCCGCCGTCCTCGTCCATGGACTGGGGGCACATGACGAAGAAGACCACGTCCCCCTCCCGGCGCACCACGGTCTCGTCGGCCTCGGTGCAGATGTTCCAGCGGGGGTTTGCCTGGTCCTTCAATGTCTGGACAAAGGCGTCCCCGTCGGTCCCCGCATCCAGGCGGAAAAGATAGCCCACAAAGGGGATGGTGCCGATGACGGGGGCGAACATGACCCCCTCGGCAAAGCCGGTGATCTCGTCGTTGCCAAAGCCCATGAGCAGGCCAGGCTCCACCGGCGTAACTTCCCCGTCGATGGTCAGGCCGGAGTCGTTCATGAGTGTGTTGCCCAGGTCCGTCAGGTCAAGGCTTGGATCGGCCTTCCCCCGCTCCTCAAACACCTGGGCCAGCATCGTCCCCATGGTACCGGGGGCAGTCTCCCCCTGTCCGCAGGCGGCTAAGGTCAGCACGGCCAGCACGGCCAAAAAAATCGCAGTCAGTCGTTTGGTCATGGTATGCTCCTTTCGGTTTCGTTGGGTTAGTATACCACACCCCGCCCGGCAATACCAGCCCAAAAAACATCCCCCGGACGCAAACCAGGCTGCATCCGGGGGGATATCGCTTCCTCTCAACGGGGGGCTGCCGCCGTCTCCTGCACGGTCTTGGGTTGGGTGGCACGATGCGCACCCTTCACGATCTCGCAGACGATCAGCGGCGTGAGGGCCAGACCTAGGGTGGTGGCCCACTCGGTCAGGGTCAGAGGGACCACGGAGAAGGCCGCCTGCAAGGGCGGGGCCAGGAGGACGGCGGCTTGCAGGAGCAGGCCGACGAGAAAGGCCTTGTTCATGGCGGGGTTGGAGAAAACGCCCAGGTGAAAGAGGCTGGTCCGCTCACTGCGGACGTCGAAGGCGTGGAACAGCTGACTGAGGGTCAGGGTGGCGAAGGCCATGGTGTTGGCCACGGCGTAGTCGTTGGAGAGATACAGCCCCAAGCCGTAGGCCAGCAGGGTGATGCCGCCGACCAGGATCCCCTGCCAGGCCAGGCGGCGGGAAAAGGCGCGGCTGAACAGCGGCTCGTGAGGGTCCCTGGGGGGCTGGTCCATGACCCGCCGCTCCACCGGCTCCATCCCCAGGGCCAGGGCCGGGAGAGAATCCGTGACGAGATTCAGCCAGAGCAGCTGCACCGGCGTCAGGGGCGCGTGGGAGAAGGGCAGGACCGTGGCCAAGAAGATGGTGAGGATCTCCCCGATGTTGCAGGAGAGCAAGTAGTGGATGGCCTTGCGGATGTTGGCGTAGATGCCCCGCCCCTGCTCCACGGCGGCGACCACGGTGGCAAAGTTGTCGTCGGTGAGGATCATGTCCGCCGCGCCCTTAGCCACGTCCGTGCCCGTTTTGCCCATGGCGCAGCCGATGTCGGCAGCCCGAAGGGCGGGGGCATCGTTGACGCCGTCACCAGTCATGGCGACGACGCGGCCTTTTTTCTGCCAGGCCTGGACGATGCGGAGCTTGTGCTCCGGGGTCACGCGGGCGTAGACGGAGACCTGCTCGATCTCCTCCTCCAGGGCCTCTTGCGGCAGGAAATCCAACCCCGGCCCGTCGATGGCCTTGTCCCCCGGCCGGAAGATGTTCAGCTGGCGGGCGATGGCCACCGCCGTCTCCTTGTGGTCGCCGGTGATCATAATGGGCCGGATGCCCGCCGCCGCGCAGCGGTCCACCGCCGTTCTGGCTTCGGGCCGGGGCGGGTCCATCATGCCGATGAGGCCCACAAACGTCAGGTCGTGCTCCAAGGTCTGGGCGTCAAACTGCTTGGGGGCGGCAGTCTCCTCCCGCTGGGCCACGGCCAGGACCCGCAGGGCCTGGCCCGCCAAGGTGCGGTTTTCGGATAGGATCCGCCCCCGGCTCCCAGCGTCCAGGGGTTTCCGGCCCCCAGGGCCTAAGAGATGGGTGCATTGGGCCAGGACGGCCTCCGGGGCCCCTTTCACGGCGATGAGGACCCCGCCGCCGGGGCAGGTGTGGCAGGTGGCCATGCGCTTGCGGACGGCGTCGAAGGGCGCTTCCCCCCGGCGGGGGAAGTCCTGATCCAGGCGGGTTTTGGCAAAGCCCTCGCGGGCGGCCCGGAGGGCAATGGCCGTCTCCGTGGGGTCGCCGGTGAAGTCGGTGCCGTCGGGGGTGGGCTTGGCGTCGCTGCACAGGGTCCCCAGGGTGAGGGCCAGGGGGCGCTTGCCGGGGGCGGCGGTCCAGACGTCTAGGACGGCCATTTGGTTCTTGGTCAGCGTCCCCGTCTTGTCCGAGCAGATGACGGACGCACAGCCCAGGGTCTCCACCGCAGGCAGGCGCTTGATGATGGCGTTGCGCTTGGCCATGCGCCCCACGCCAATGGCCAACACGATGGTGACGATGGCGGGCAGGCCCTCCGGGATCGCCGCCACGGCCAGGGCCACCGCCGTGAGAAACATGTCCAGAATGTCCCGGTGCTGGAGCATCCCCACGCCGAACATCACGGCGCACACGCCCACGCACACCAAGGAGAGGACTTGGGAGACCTCTCCCATCTTCCGCTGGAGGGGCGTCTGCCCCTGCTGCTGGCGGAGGAGGAGGCCGGCGATTTTCCCCATCTCCGAGTCCATGCCGGTGCCGGTCACGACGATCTTCCCCCGGCCCCCGGTGACGACGGTGCCGCCGATGACCATGTTTTTCCGCTCGGCCAAGGGGGTGTCCGGGGGCAGGCCGCTGCCGTCCCGCTTGGCCACGGCCCCGGACTCGCCGGTCATCGCCGACTCGTCCGTCTGCAATCCGGCTTCCCATAAAATACGGCCGTCGGCGGGGACAAGATCGGTGCTGTCCAGCCTGGCCTCCCCGCCGTCCCGCAGGACCTTGGCCTTGGGGGACGAGAGCTTGCGTAAGGCCTCCAGGGCTTTCCGGGCGTTGTCCTCCTGCGAGACGGAGATGACGGTGTTAAAAACTACAATACCCAGAATAATGGCAGCGTCCAGCCAGTCCCGCCCGCCCCCGGCAAAAAACGACAGGGCCGCGGCGGCCAGCAGGACTAAGATCATCGGGTCTTTCAGCTGGCCCAGGACTTGGCGGAGCTTCCCCGCCTGGGGGGCCTCGTCCAGCTGGTTGGGGCCATAGGCCGCCAGCCGCCGGGCGGCCTCCTGGCCGCTCAAGCCACGGTCCGGATCGGTGTTCAAGGTCTCCAGCACCCGCCGGAGGCTGTCGCTGTAAAATGTACGCATACGATTCCCGCGCCCCTTCCGCTTCCATTGCTGGCTCTAGCATAGCGGAGAAGTCCCTTTCGATTCTGTCAAATCCTGGGAACTCCAAAATATTTTTCTCTGCCGCGGAGCTTAGAAACCCTCTTGACAAGACCTGTGATTTGGTGTAAATTTACTTTCACAATGGAATACCACAAAGACAATGAAGAGAAGAGTACCCACAGCGATTCGCTTCAGAGAGTCCCGGTTGCTGAAAAGGGACGCGCTGACCTATGGGGAAGATGGTCTCGGAGTCGCGCACCGAGTGGCGGTTTGCCATTAGGCTGCGACGGGAGCGCCCGTCATCGCGCCAGGGTGTGCTTGCACCCGCTAAGGCCGGCTTCGTGAGGAGCCGCGCGAACCAAGGTGGTACCACGGCGAAGTTTGCCGTCCTTGATCTATGTCAAGGACGGTTTTTTTGTTGTATAGCCAGAATGATCCCGTCCTCCGGCCGCGCCGGATGGGGCGGCCCACCCTCGCCCGAAACGCGGCGAACCAAACCAAGAGAGAAGGGAGAACACCGTGAGTTTACCCATCATCCAAATTCAACATCTGAATAAGACCTTCGGCACCGGAGAAGCCGCCGTCCACGCCCTGGAAGACATCAACTTAGAGGTCCAGGCGGGCGAGATCTTCGGCATCATCGGTCTCTCCGGCGCGGGCAAGTCCACCCTGGTCCGCTGCATGAACCTGCTGGAGCGCCCCACCTCCGGCTCGGTCGTCGTGGACGGCAAGGACATGACCAAGCTCTCCGTGAAGGAGCTGCGCAAGGCCCGCAAGGACATCAGCATGATCTTCCAGAGCTTCAACCTGCTCATGCAGCGCACCGCCCTGGACAACATCTGCTTCCCCTTAGAGCTGGTCGGCACCCCCCGCGCCAAGGCCGTGGCCCGCGCGAAAGAACTGCTGGACCTGGTCGGCCTGGGCAACCGGGCCGGGGCCTACCCCGCCCAGCTCTCCGGCGGCCAGAAGCAGCGCGTCGCCATCGCCCGCGCCCTGGCCACAGACCCCAAGGTCCTGCTGTGTGACGAGGCAACCTCTGCCCTGGACCCCACCACGACCCTGTCGATTTTGGATCTGCTGAAGGAGCTGAACCAAAAGCTGGGCGTCACCGTGGTGGTCATCACCCACCAGATGAATGTCATCGAGGAAATCTGCCACCGGGTCGCCATTCTGGACCACGGCGTGGTGGCCGAGCAGGACACCGTGGAAGAAATTTTCTCCAACCCTAAGACGGACATCGGCCGCCAGCTGGTCTACCCCAACGGCGTGCGCATCGACCAGCTTCCCCCCGCCCAGGTCATCCGGGTGGCGTTCAACGGCGGCTCGTCCTATGAGCCGCTCATCGCCTCCCTGGCCATCGACTGCGGCGTGAAAGTCAATATTCTGGGGGCGGACACCCGCAACATGGACGGCAAAGCCTTCGGCACCATGCTCCTGGGCCTGCCCAAGGACCCCAAAGAGGCGGGCAAAGCCCTGGACTATATCAAGAGCCAGCCCGACATTACGGTAGAGGAGGTTTCCGGTCATGCTTGAGACGATTTCCCAGTTCTGGGGTCAGTACGGCGGCCTGCTGCTGGAGGGCACCAGAGACACCCTCATCATGGTGTTCATCTCCACCCTCTTCGCCTATGTCATCGGCCTGCCCCTGGGCGTGCTGCTGAGCATCACCCAGCCCCACGGCATCTGGCCCCATAAATGGCTCAACCGCATTCTGGGCTGGATCATCAACGTGGGCCGTTCCCTGCCCTTCATCATCCTGATGATCGCCATCATGCCCTTCACCAAGGCCCTCGTGGGCACCAAGATCGGCGTCCCCGGTGCCATCGTCCCCCTGGTCGTCTCCGCCGCGCCGTTCATCGCCCGCATGGTCGAGACGTCTTTGGCCGAGGTGGACGCAGGCGTGGTCGAGGCCGCCCAGTCCATGGGCGCCTCCAACCTCCAGATCGTCTGGAAGGTCTATCTGCCCGAAGCCGTGCCCTCTCTGATCCTGGGCGCGTCCATCTCCATCATCACCCTGCTCGGCTACACCGCCATCGCCGGTGCCGTCGGTGCCGGTGGTCTGGGCGACCTGGCCGTTCGTTACGGCTACCAGCGCCGCGTGACCTCCATGATGGTCGTCACCGTCATCTTCATCATCATCCTGGTGCAGGTGATCCAATCCGTTTTCAGTTGGCTGTCCACGAAGCTGGACAAGCGTCTGAGATAAATTTTATACCATCTTATTGTTAGGAGGAACTGATTCCCATGAAGAAGCTTCTTGCTCTGACCCTGGCGCTGGTTCTCTGCCTGGGCCTGGCTGCCTGCGGCGGCGGCACCAGCACGGACACCGACACCAACGCTGACACCTCTTCCGACGCCGACACCAACGGCGACGCTACCGCCAACGGCGAGACCATCACCCTGACCGTCGGTGCCACCCCCAACCCCCACGCTGAGATCCTGGCTCAGGTCAAGGACGACCTGGCTGCCGAGGGCATCGACCTGGTGGTGAAGGAGTACAGCGACTACGTCGTGCCCAACACCGCCGTGGAGGAGGGTGACCTGGACGCCAACTACTTCCAGCACACCCCCTACATGGAAAAGTTCAACGAGGAGAACGGCACCCATCTGGTTTCCGTGGGCAAGATCCACTATGAGCCCATGGGCATTTATCCCGGCCTCACCAAGACCCTGGAAGAGCTGCCCGACGGCGCTACCATCGCCGTGCCCAACGACGCCACCAACGAGGCTCGTGCCCTCCAGCTGCTGGCCGCACAGGGCCTGATCGAGCTGAAGGAGGACGCCGGCCTGAACGCCACCCCCAACGACATCACCAGCAACCCCAAGAACCTGCAGTTCAAGGAGCTGGAGGCCGCTATGCTGCCCCAGACCGCCAGCGAGGTCGATCTGTCCGTCATCAACTCCAACTTCGCCATGGAAGGCGGCATGAACCCCGCCACCGATTCCCTGGCTTCCGAGGACGCTGATTCCGAGGCCGCCCAGACCTTCGCCAACATCATCGCCGTGAAGGAAGGCCACGAGAACGACCCCGCCATCCAGGCTCTGGTGAAGGCTCTGCAGTCCGACAAGGTCAAGGAGTACATCGAGAAGACCTACAGCGGCGCTGTTGTTGCCGTGTTCTAAGGTTTTCAGAACACACAAGAAACTTGATCTATACAAAGAACGGAGAAGCCCGCCCGCTTCTCCGTTCTTTTGTCCATTTCCCCTCTTGACACTTCGCCACAATATGATAAAGTAATATAGCTTTGCTTCGGAACTGGCCGGAGCAAAGCCTTTTCCTGCTTTTTTTCGTTTTGATTTCGATCTCATAAGGAGGCACCGCTATGGCAACTACACCTTCCCGCACCGTAAAACCACCGGAAAATAAAATGGGCGTTCAGCCCGTCGGCCGATTGCTGGCCGGCATGGCGGTGCCCATGATGATCTCCATGCTGGTCCAGGCGCTGTACAACATCGTGGACAGCATCTTCGTGGCCCGGCTGAGCGAAAACGCCCTGACCGCCGTCTCCCTGGCCTTCCCCCTGCAAAACCTGATGATCGCCGTCTGCGCAGGCACCACCGTGGGTATGAACGCCCTGCTCTCCCGCTCCCTGGGGGCCAAGGAGCAGGACAAGGCAGACCAGGCCGCCAACACCGGCATCTTCCTGGCCTTCTGCTCCTTTGCTGTGTTCTGTCTCATCGGTGTCTTCTTCTCCCATACATTCTTCCGGATGCAGACTGACGTGGCGGAGATCGTGGACTACGGCACCAGCTACGGCCGGGTCTGCCTGGGCTGCTCCATCGGCCTGTTCTGCCAGTTTACGTTTGAGCGCCTGCTGCAATCGACCGGCCGGACCCATCTCTCCATGTGCACCCAGATGCTGGGCGCCCTGCTGAACATCGCCCTGGACCCCATCTTCATCTTCGGTCTCTTCGGTGCCCCCCGGCTGGAGGTCGCCGGTGCCGCCGTCGCCACGGTCATCGGCCAGTGCTGCGCCGCCGTCGCCGCCTTCCTCATGAACATCAAGTGTAACCCCGACATCCACCTGGACATCAAGAAGGTTCGCTGGCACTGGAGCACCGTCAAGAACATCTATGAGATCGGCCTGCCCTCCATCATCATGCAGTGCGTCGGCTCCGTGATGGTCTTTGGCATCAACCGCATCGTCATCCCCTTCACGACCACCGCTGCCGCCGTGTTCGGCGCGTATTTCAAGCTCCAGAGCTTCATCTTCATGCCCGTCTTTGGCCTGAACAACGGCATGGTGCCCATCATCGCCTACAACTTCGGGGCCAAAAAGCCCGACCGGGTGAAGAAGACCATCAAGCTGGCCGTCTGCGTGGCCGTGTGCATCATGGCCGTGGGCTTTGCGCTGTTTGAGCTGGTGCCCGGCACGCTGCTCTCCCTCTTCGATGCCTCGCCGGACATGCTGGCCATCGGCAAGCCTGCCCTGCGGATCATCGGCATCCACTTCCCCCTGGCCGGGTTCTGCATCATCGCCGGGTCCGTCTGCCAGGCCATCGGCAACCCGATGTACAGCCTGACCGTCTCCGTCTGCCGCCAGCTGGTGGTGCTGCTGCCGGCAGCGTGGCTCCTCTCCCGGACCGGCAACCTGGACCTGGTCTGGCTGGCCTTCCCCATCGCCGAGCTGATGTCTTTGACCCTCAGCTCCATCTTCCTGCGCAAGACCATCAAGCGGGCGGACCAGATCATGGCGCAGCCGGTGAGACGATAACGGTTTGATCGCTCGTGATCTGTTGGAACGCCTGAACTTCTTGCGCTATTTTAAACGTTCTTGAACCTTGTATGTAGGGGCCGCAGACCCCTGCGGCCCGTTCGTCCGGGACAGTACCATGGATCGACTCGTGGTACCTCTCGGCAGGTTTCGGGCCGCAGGGGTCTGCGGCCCCTACGTGCGATCGGTTATGCCATCTCCACCAATTCCCGGACTTTACAGGCGTGGTCCCACGCGCCCTGGGCCAGCTCATAAAACAGCTGGCGCAGGCAGGGGTCGTCTGTGGTCTCGATGCCGGTGAGATAGGCCGCCATGGTCGTCTGCTCCTGGGCGAAGCGGCGGCGCAGGGTGCCTAAGTACGAGGGCATGGGCGGACACTTCTCCCCCTCCGGCCAATAGCGCACGCCGGAGATAAGGAAATACGCCGCCGCCAGGCGTTTCGCCCGGTGCTTTTTCTCCCCGGACAGGGCCGCCAGCATCCGGGCCGGAGGCCCGCTGGCCCGGCGGGAGAGCTGCTGATACTCCCGCGCATCCGCCAGCTCCCGCCGCAGTAACGTCTGTAAGACGGGTGCACTGTCCAGACTGCCGGGGCCTAAAACGCCCATCGTGTCCTCCCGCGGAAAATCTCCCGCCGGACGACAGCCGGGGGGCGGGGCGGGCAGGGCGCAGGCCTTTGTGCCCGCCTCCTGCGTCGCTTCCTCGGATGGCTCAGCCCCCTCCGGGGCTTCCGGAGCCTGTGTGGGCGAAGCTCCGCCTGTGTCCCACACGATGGGGCAGGCCATGGGCTGATCCCCCATCACCCGCCGCCAGACCCGCGCAAAGACGGCGTTTTTGTCCTCCTCTGCCCCCATCTGGGGGGCGCTGGGACGCTCCTGCATATCCATTCCTCCTCGTTCCGTTTTCTTATCCTATGCAGCTCGCCCCGCTTCTGTCCGCCGGGGCGGGGTCGGGCGCAAAAATTCCCCGCCTGGACGCGGAAGTATCTTGACAGACTGCGGTTTGCCCATTAAAATAAAATTAGTATAAATGTGCGGTTTGAGAGGCGGGTCCAGCATCCTGGCCCACCGGGACCTCTCCGCCGCTTTCTGCGGGGCCATCTCCCTGGTACAAGGGTCATTCGGCTGCCGCGATTTTATGCGAAATTTTATAGAAACGGAGGTGTGTCCCGACCCTATGCTGCCCATTATCTTAACCGGCGTGATCGCGTTCGTGGTCGCGCTTGTGATAGGAATTCCCGCCGGCATCCTGTACCGCAAAAAAGTGGCGGAAAAGGAGATCATCAGCGCCGAGGAGGAAGCCAAGCGCATCCTCAACGAAGCCATCAAGAGCGCCGAAAGCAAAAAGCGGGAAGCCCTGGTAGAGGCCAAGGAAAAGATCCTGGCCGACAAAACGGAATTCGAGAGAGAAGCAAAAGAGCGCCGTGCAGAGTTACAGGAACAGGACCGCCGTCTTCAGCAGAAGGAAGAGACGCTGGAGCGGAAGATGTCCAACCTGGAAAAGAAAGAAGAAACCTACAACCGCCGTCTGACCGAGCTGGACAAAGCCCACGAGGAGGTGGCCCGGCTCCAGGAGGAACAGAGAACCACCCTGGAGCAGATCTCTGGCTACACCGCAGAGGAAGCCAAAGCAGAACTGATCGCCAAGCTGGAGACCGAAGTGACCCACGAGGCCGCCATGAAGATCAAGGAAGCCGAGGCCCACTACAAGGAAGAGGCCGACACCAAGGCCAAGGAGATCATCGGCCTGGCCATCCAGCGCTGTGCCGCTGACCACGTGGCGGAGGCCACCGTCTCCGTCGTTCCCCTGCCCAACGACGAGATGAAGGGCCGGATCATCGGCCGCGAAGGCCGCAACATCCGCACCCTGGAGACCCTCACCGGCGTGGACCTCATCATCGACGACACCCCGGAGGCCATCACCGTCTCCTGCTTCGACCCCGTCCGCCGGGAGATCGCCCGCCTGACCCTGGAAAAGCTCATCCTGGACGGCCGCATCCACCCCGCCCGCATCGAAGAAATGGTGGAAATGGCCAAGCGCGAGGTGGACGCCACCATCAAGGCCGAGGGCGAACGCGCCGTGCTGGAGACCAACGTCATGGGCCTGCACCCGGAGCTGATCAAGCTCATCGGCCGCATGAAGTACCGCACCAGCTACGGTCAGAACGTCTACAACCACTCCATCGAGGTCGCCCAGCTGGCCGGCCTCATGGCCGCCGAGATCGGCGTCGATGTCGCCACCGCCAAGCGGGCCGGTCTGCTCCATGACCTGGGCAAGGCCGTGGACCACGAGATCGAAGGCTCCCACGTCACCATCGGCGTGGAGCTGGCCCGGAAGTACAAGGAGAGCAAGGAAGTCATCCATGCCATCCACGCCCACCACAACGACGTAGAACCCCAGACCGTCATCGCCTGCTTAGTCCAGGCGGCTGACGCCATCTCCGCTGCCCGACCCGGCGCACGGCGCGAGAATCTGGAAAACTACATCAAGCGCCTGGAAAAGCTGGAGGAAGTCACCTCTTCCTTCCGCGGCGTCGAGAAATCTTACGCCATCCAGGCCGGCCGCGAGGTCCGCATCATCGTGAAACCTGAGGTCGTCAGCGAGGACGAAATGACCCTCCTGGCGCGGGACATCGCCAAGCGGATCGAGGACGAGCTGGAATACCCCGGCCAGATCAAAGTGCATCTGCTGCGGGAAGTCAAGGTCGTCGAGTACGCGAAATAAATCATTTTCTCAGCATCTTCCCCTGCCCCCTGGACGGATTCGTCCAGGGGGCGGTTTTTTGCATCTTGGATCGTTCTCCCTTCTGGACAAATCCAATCCATTGTAGTACAATGTACTACAAGAGAGGAGTTGAGCCTATGAGCTTTTCCATCAGGCTAACGCCGGAAGAAAAATCTCTGGCGGAAAGCTACGCAAAACTGCACTCCCTGTCTCTGGGAGAAGCCTTCAAAAAAGCATTGTTTGAACAAATCGAGGAAGAATATGACATCGCCATTGCCAAAGATGCTTATGAAGAATATGTCAGAGGGGGCAAGCGGAGCCGTCCTATTTCAGAACTGTGGCAGGAACTGGACCTATGAGCTATCAAGTAGAAACCACGACACGTTTTGACCGGGAATTCAAAAAGCTGGACAAATACACCCAGCGAATGCTGAAAGCATGGATCAGCAAGCATCTGATCGGCTGTACCGACCCACGTCAATACGGAAAAGGTCTGACCGCCAACCGCAGCGGGCAGTGGCGCTATCGAATCGGGGATTATCGTCTGATCTGTGAAATTCAAGATGATAAGCTCGTCATTTTAGCCCTATCCATTGGACACCGACGCGAAGTTTATCAAAGTTGATATCCTCTTGTCCTCTATTTGTCTGTTCGGCAAATAGAGGACAAATTTTTCTCCGATCCTCCACAGAATTTTCGGTCAAATTTTCCGTTTTCGCTCTTTTGGTTTTGGGGCGGATGGCCTATAATAGGGGTACTATGACCCAAAGGAGGCCCAACCATGCTGCTGCACATCCTTGCCGTCGGGGACGTGGTGTCGGAGCGGGGGCTTGACTGCCTGCACCACCACCTCCGGGCTTTGAAAAAAGAACACGACATCCACTTCACCGTCGTCAACGGCGAAAACGCCGCCGGGCTGGGCCTGCTGCCCCGCCACGCCGATGAAATTTTCGACGCCGGAGCCGACGTCATCACCCTGGGCAACCACACCTGGAGCAGGCTCCAGATCGCAGATTATCTGGACCAGACCCCCTATATCCTGCGCCCGGCCAACTTCGCCCCCAATCTCCCCGGCCGGGGCTTCGGCGTGTTTGAAGGCCCCCAGGGGCTTCGCATCGGTGTCCTGAATCTCATGGGCCGCTTTGAGCTGGACAGCAACCTCTCTTCCCCCTTCGAGAAGGCCGACCGCATCCTCGCCGGAGAGGGCAAGGACGCAGACGTGATGCTCGTGGACTTCCACGCCGAGGCCACCAGCGAAAAGGGGGCCATGGCCTGGTATCTGGACGGCCGCGCCCAGGCCGTGTGGGGCACCCACACCCACGTCCCCACCGCCGACACGCAGATCCTGCCCAAGGGCACCGGCTTCGTCACCGACCTGGGTATGACCGGCCCGGCCCGGTCTATTTTAGGCGTGAAGCCGGAAAATTCCATTGCCCGGTTCCTGGGCCAGCTCCCCCGGCGCTATGAGGCCGCAGGCGGCCCCTGCAAGCTCTGCGCCGTCCGCTTCACCATCGACACCCAGACCAAAACCTGCGTCGAGGTGACGCGCGTGGATGTGTTTGACTGACTCTCTGCCTTTGCAGAAATTTTGACTTGAAGGAGGGACTTCGCGTGCTGACCTTTCTCCACGCCGCCGACTTTCATTTAGACTCCCCCTTCCACGCCCTGCCCCCCGACCAGGCGGCAGAGCGCCGGCAGGAGCAGCGCCAGCTCCTCACCCGCCTGGCCGACGCCGCCCGGCAGAGCCAGGCCGACCTGATCTTCCTGGCCGGGGACCTCTTCGACAGCCAGCGGGTCCGGCCGGAGACCATCCAGGCCCTTTATCAAGTGCTGGAGGAGCTGGAAGCCGAGGTTTTTCTTTCCCCCGGCAACCACGACCCCTATACCAAGGTCTCCCCTTACCATAAATTCACCTGGCCCAGCCACGTTCACTTTTTCACCACCCCCACCCCCCAGCGGGTGGAGCTGCCCCAGCTGGGGGCCGTGGTGTACGGCGGAGCGTTTACCGCCTCCTATCGGATGGACAGCCCCCTGGCCGGGCTCCACGCCCAGGAGGAAGGGCTGGCCGCCTTCGGCTGCTTCCACGGTGACCCCGCTTCGGCCCACAGCCGCTACGGCCCCATCCCCCAGAAGGAGATCGCCGCGTCGGGCCTGGACTATTTGGCCCTGGGCCACCTCCACACCGCCAGCGGCCTGCTCCGGGCGGGCAAGACCTGGTACGCCTGGCCCGGCTGCCCGGAGGGGCGGGGCTTTGACGAGACCGGCGACAAGGGCGTTTACTTAGGCCAGTGGGAGGCCGGACGGGTCAAGCTGGAGTTTCTTCCCCTGGCCCGCCGCCGCTATCTCACGCCCCAAATTGACATCACCGGCCGGGACCCGGCGGATGCCCTGGAGGCCTACATCCGCACCGCCCGCCCGGAGGATATCCTGTGCATCACCCTCACCGGCCAGCGGGACCCGGAGGCCGAGCCGGATCTCACGGCCCTGACCGCCCTGGCCTCCAGCTATTTTTACAGCGCATCGCTGTATGACAACACCTGTCTCAGCCAGTCGATCTGGGCCAGGCGGGACGAGGACACCCTCACTGGCCTCTTCCTCCGCGCCATGGCCCAGCGCCTGCAAGAGGCCCCGAAGGAGGAACGGCCCCTGCTGGAGCGGGCGGTCCGCTTTGGCCTGGCGGCCCTGGAAGGAAGGGAGGAGCCGAAATGAAGCTGCTGCGTCTCACCGCCACCTTTGGCTGTCTCGACCACGCCACGTTAGAATTTGGCCCCGGCCTGACCCTCATCGAGGCCCCCAACGGCGGCGGCAAATCCACCTGGTGTGCGTTTTTGCGCACCATGCTCTACGGCCTGGACACCCGCCAGCGGGACAAAAAAGGGGCCCCCGCCGACAAAAACCGCTACCGCCCCTGGAACGGCGCCCCCATGGAGGGGCTGCTGGTCTGCGAGCACGAGGGAAAGCGCTTAGAGCTTCGCCGCACCTCCGCCGGCGGCGTGCCTATGGGCGAGTTCTCCGCCCGCTGGCAGGAGACCGGCCTGCCCGTGGATGGGATGACGGCGGAAACCGCCGGGGAGCTACTCACGGGCCTGAGCCAGGAGGTCTTTGACCGCTCGGTCTTTCTCAAGCAGACGGACCTGGCCGTGAGCCAGAGCCAGGAGCTGGAGAAAAAGATCACCGCCCTGGTCTCCACCGGCGAGGAGGACATCTCTTTTACCGAGGCCAACGACTGTCTGAAAACCTGGCTCCACCGCCGGCGGTTCCACAAAACCGGCCAGATCCCTCAGCTGGAAGCCAGAGAGGAAGCCCTGCGCCAGAGCCTGGACCAGACCACCGCCCTCCGCCAGGAGCTGGACCAGCTCCGCACCCGCGCCAACAGCCTGCGCCGCCAGCGGGACCAGTGGGAGAGCCGCCTCTCCAAGGAGCAGGACGAGGCCCAGAGCCTGAACCAAAAGCGCCACGCCGAGGCCGCCGCCGAGCTGGACGCCGCCGAAGCGGAGCTGCAAAAACTTCAGGCCCAGCAGACCGACCCGGAGCAGCAGGCCGACCCCGAAGCCGGCGACCTGGCCGAGGACATCCAGGCCACCCAGGAGGACCTGGCCAGCCGGCGACGCTTGATGACGGGCTTTGTCACCCTCATCGTCCTCTTCAGCCTCTGCGCGGCGGCGGCCTATGCCATCCCGGCCTTTGTGCTGCCCCGCTTCCCGGGCTTCCCCTTGCAGCTTCCCGAAATCCCCCTGCTGTTCGTGGCCCCCATCGTGGGCGGGTTGTGGGTGCTGGTGCTGCTCTTTGCCATCATCAAGGCCATCTGCGACCACCGGGACGGGAAAGAATTGACAAAATTACAGGACTTATACGACCAGCGCACCCAGGAGCTGGGCCAGCTGGACCAGGCCTTGCAGGAGGCCAAAATTCGCCGGGACCTGGCCCTGCGCTACTTCGACGCCGTGAGCCAGGCCAGCGGCAGCACTCCCTACCAGCCCCCGGAGGCCGAGGCCTGCCGGGCCTCCCTCCACCAGACCGAGCAGGAGATCGCCCAGCTCCAAGGCCAGCTCACGGCCCTGGGAGACCCCCTGCTCATCGACGCAGAGCTGGACGAGCTGCAAAGCACCATCTACCGCCACCAGACGGATTATGATGCCCTGGAGATCGCCATGCAGGCCCTCCAGGAGGCCGACAGCCAGCTCCACGCCCGCTTCTCCCCCCAGCTGGGCCAGAAGGCCGGGGACTACTTCCGGCAGCTCACTGCGGGGCAGTTTGACCAGGTGAGCTTAGACCGAAGCCTGCACGTCACCGTTCGTCAGACCGGTTCCCTGGCCGACCGCCCCCTGGCCCTGCTCAGCCAGGGGACAAAGGACCAGCTGTACCTCGCCTTACGCCTGTCCATCGCAGACCTGGTCCTGCCGGAGGGTGCAGCCTGCCCCTTTGTCCTGGACGACGCCCTGCTGGCCTTCGACGACCAACGCCTGGACCTGGCCCTGGACCTGCTGCGGCAGCTGGCTGAGCGCAGGCAGGTCATCCTCTTCAGCTGCCAGCGCCGGGAGCAGGTGCGGCTGGCAGGGCAGGCGGGCGTGACCGTCGTCCCCCTCCCCGGCACCTGAAACAGTTGCCATCCGGGAGAAAGTGGGGTATAATAGGACAGCTTCAAAAGGAGGTCAACTTCATGTCTCAACCCACCCCCCCTGAGGAGCAGCGTCCCGCTGAGGCGCCCGCTCCGGAAGAAACCAACGAGGAAAACGCCAAAGAAAAAAAACGCAAGCCCGGTGCCTTTGCCGCCGATGTCTATGGCTGGTTCCAGGCCCTGGCCTTTGCCCTGGCCTTTTTGCTGATCTTCTTCACGTTCTTCGGCCGCATCATCGGCGTGGACGGCCACTCCATGGACCCCACGCTGAACGACCAGGACATGCTCTATCTCAGCAGCTTCCGCTATGAGCCCCAGCAGGGGGACATCGTCGTCCTGCACAAGAACTTTGAGGGCATCAACAAGCCCATCGTCAAGCGCGTCATCGCCGTGGGCGGCCAGACCGTCGAGATCGACTATGACACGAACACCGTCTATGTGGACGGCGAACCCATCAACCAGGACTTTATCCTGGAACCCATGGTCCAGCCCTCCAACCCCGCGATGCAGCAGACCTATTGGGAGGTCCCGGAGGGCAGCGTGTTCGTCATGGGCGACAACCGCAACAACTCCCTGGACAGCCGGGACGACGAGCTTGGCCCCGTGGACAACCGCTATATCCTGGGCAAGGCCATCTACACCCTCCTGCCCGCGGAACACGCCGGTGCCATCGAGCACCCCACGCTGTAAGGGGGTGACGACGTGCGACTGGACAAATGGCTCAAGGTCTCCCGCCTCATCAAGCGCCGCACCGTGGCCAACGAAGCCTGCGACAACGAGCGCATCTCCGCCAACGGCCGGGTGGTGAAAGCCTCCTACGACGTGAAGGTCGGCGACAAGCTGGAAATTCGCTTCGGGGGCCGCACCGTGACCCTGGAGGTCCTCTCCGTCACAGAGATGAAGGGCAAGGAGAACGCCGCCTTTATGTACAAGGAGCTCTGACCCCTGCATACCCTCTGCCCCCGCAGAGGGTATTTTTCCGGCCAGATGGGGAAAAATCCTTGAGACATAAGGATTTTTCATTGCTTTTTCGCCGCAGTAGGTGTAAGATATCTCAGTATTTACCTGACAGTCCCCCGGCCCTGCGCCGGGGAGAACGGGGCCATTGCCCCGCTAGGGAGGATCACACACATGCACTTTACCTTTGCACAGTATCAGGAAAGCGCACAGTTTCTGAAACACCGCCTGGGCAATTTCCAGCCCAAGGTGGCCATGGTCCTGGGCTCCGGCCTGGGCTATCTGGGCGATCTCGTGGAGCACGCCATCGTCGTGCCCTACGGAGAAATTCCCCACTTCAAGCACTCCACCGCCCCCGGCCACAAGGGCCAGCTGGTCTTCGGGACCTTGGCTGGTCAGCCCGTGGCCGTGATGCAAGGCCGGATGCACCACTACGAGGGCTACTCCTATGAGGAAGTGGCCTACGCCGTGCGGGTGCTGCGCCTGCTGGGCTGCCAGACGCTGTTCGTCACCAACGCCGCCGGCGGCGTGAATTATAGCTTCCACGCCGGGGACCTGATGCTCATCACCGACCAGATCAAGATCTTTTTGGAGTCCCCCCTGCGGGGCGAGAACCTGCCGGAGTTCGGCCCCCGGTTCCCGGACTCCTCCTATCTCTACACCCCCAAGCTCCAGGCGCTGGCCAAACAGCAGGCCCGCGCCCTGGACATCGACCTGAAGACCGGCGTGTATATGTATTTCCCCGGCCCGCAGTATGAGACCCCGGCGGAGATCCGCATGGCCCGCATTCTGGGGGCGGATGCCGTGGGCATGTCCACCGCCCCGGAGGTCATCACCGCCGGGCACTGCGGCATGGACGTGCTGGGCATCACCCTGGTCTCCAACATGGCAGCCGGGGTCCTGCCCCAGAAGCTCACCGAGCAGGAGGTCCTGGACGCCGCCGAGGCCGCCAAGGAGAAGTTCTCCGGCCTGCTGCTGGCCTGCCTGGCCCACCTGGACGAAGCGTAAGGGAGGCCAGAGCACACCATGGAAGAAACCACCCTTTTGTACCACTGCCGCGCCCTGTGCATGGACGAGGCCGACACGCTCCTGGACGACGCTTTTGTCGTTGTCCAGGGCGCGACCATCCGCTCCGTGGGCACCGAGCGGCCCGCGGGGCCCTTTGTCCACGAGATCGACTGCCGCGGCAACGTCCTCATGCCCGGCCTCGTCAACGCCCACACCCACATCCCCATGACCCTGCTCCGGGGCTACGGCGGCGGCTGTGACTTGCAGACCTGGCTCAACGACTGGATCTTCCCCGCCGAGGCCAAGCTGGACGACCGGGCCGTGAAGGCCGGGGCGGGCCTGGCCCTGGCGGAGCTGATCGCCAGCGGCGTGACCACCATCGCGGACATGTACATGCACACCCCCGCCATCGCCGAGACGGTCTTGCAGGCGGGCATCAGCGCCAACCTCTCCTGCGGCGGCGTCTACTTCGGCGCTCCGGCGGACTTCTCCCCCAAGACCTGCAACGACTGCGGCCATCAGATCCGCCTGACCGAGGAATGGCACGGAGCCGGAGACGGTCAAATTCTGGTCGATGCCTCCATCCACGCGGAGTACACCTCCAACGTCCCCCTGTGGCAGTGGATGGCCCAGTACGCCCAGGATCACAAGCTGGGCATGCACGTCCACCTTTCCGAGACCCAGCACGAGCACGAGGCCTGCCAGGAGCGCTGGGGCCTGACCCCCTTCGGGATCCTGGACAAGTTCGGCGTCTGGAACACCCGCGCCATCGCCGCCCACTGCGTCTGGACCACGGAAGAGGACTGGGCCGGCATGGCCGCCAAGGGCGTCAGCTGCGTACACAACCCCGTGTCCAACCTAAAGCTCGGCTCCGGCGTTGCCTGGATCCCCGCCATGAAAAAGGCCGGGGTGAACATCGCCCTGGGTACCGACGGCGTCTCCTCCAACAACAACACCGACATGTTTGAAGAGATGAAGTTCGCCGCCGTCCTGCACAACGGCGTCCAGCGCGACCCGCTGGCCCTGCTGCCCAAGGACGTGCTGGCCATGGCCACCAGGGACGGGGCCAAGGCCCTGGGCCGGAAGACCGGCCAGATCGCCCCTGGCTACACCGCCGACCTCATCCTGGTGGACTTCGACCGCCCGGCCCTGACCCCCTGCCACAGCGTCCGGGACAATCTGGTCTACTCCGCCAACGGCTCCGCCGTGGTGATGAATATGGCGCGGGGCAAGGTCATATACAAAGACGGGGCCTTCCTGACCCTGGACCTGGACCAGATCAAGGCCGAGGTGAAGGACTACGCCCTGCCCCTGCTGTTCGGCTAATCTCAGCACGACCGGAGGAATCAAACCTTGAACAAACGAACCCAAAAAAGCAATGCCAAAAGCAGCACCTTCTTCGGCGGCGCGGCCATTCTGGCCGCCAGCATCGCCGTGGTGAAGGTCATCGGCGCCCTCTATAAAATTCCCCTGGGCCGAATTTTAGGGGATGTGGGCTTTGGCCACTTCAACAACGCCTATGCCATCTACAACCTGCTGCTGATGGTCTCCACCGCCGGCCTGCCCGTGGCCATGTCGAAGACCATCTCCGAGGCCAACGCCCTGAACCAGCGCAACCAGGTCAGCCGCGTGTTCCACGTGGCCCTGGTCACGTTCATCATCTTAGGCTCCATCAGCAGCCTCATCATGTTCCTCTTCGCCCAGCCCCTGGCGAACTTGCAGGGTGACAGTCTGGCCGCCCCCGCCGTGCGGGTGATGGCCCTGTCCTGCTTCTTCGTGTGTACCATGTCGGCCTACCGGGGCTACGCCCAGGGGCACTCGGACATGGTGCCCACCGCCGTCTCCCAGGTCCTGGAGGCCATGACCAAGCTGATCGTTGGCCTGTTTTTGGCCTGGTACCTGCTGCGCCTGGGCTTTGGCAGTGAGTTCTCTGCCGCCGGTGCCATTGCCGGCGTCACCGCCAGCGGCCTGGTCTCCCTGGTCTACCTGATGATCCGCTTCCGCCGGAAAAACAGCGCCCAGGGCCTGGCCAAGACCGACGACCGGCCGGAGAGCGCCAAGCACATTTTGAAGGTGCTGGCCTCCATCGCCATCCCCATCACGCTGAGTTCTTCCGTGGTGCCCATCACCACCTACTTAGACACCGTGCAGGTCCAGAACCTGCTGCAAAGCGCCCTGGGCTACTCCGAGGAGCTGGCCGTGAGCCTGTACGGCTGCTACCAGAAGGCCATCACCATCTACAACCTGCCCTCGGCCTTCATGGTCTCCCTGACGGCCTGTATCGTTCCCGCCGTCTCTGCGGCCCTGACGAAGAAGGATAAAATCGGCGCCGGCAAGATCGCTGAGTCCGCTCTGCGCGTGGGCGCTCTGCTGGCCCTGCCCGCCGGGGTGGGCCTGGCTGTGCTGTCCGGCCCCATCATCCAGATGCTGTACCCGGAGACCAACCAGGAGATCGCCAGCCACTGCCTGATGGTCCTGGGCATCGCCTCCGCCTTCGTGTGCATGATGCTGCTGTGCAACGCCATTTTGCAGGCCAACGGCCGCGCCGCCCTGCCCATCTGGTTCATCGCCATCGGCAGCGCCACGAAGCTCATCGTGAACTTCATCCTGGTGCAGATGCCCTCTGTGGGCATCAAGGGTGCGCCGGTGGGCACACTGGTGTGCTTTATGCTGGTCTCCGTGATGGAGCTCATCGCCATCAAGCGCGTCACGCCCCACCCCCCCAAGTACCTCCGGGTGTTTGTCAAGCCCGTTATTGCTGCGGCCATCATGGGTGCGGCAGCCCGCGCTGCTTACGGCATCCTGGCCGGGCACCTGGGCAACACCATGAGCGTGGCCGGGGGCATCGTGGTCGGTGCCATTGTCTATGCCATCCTGGTGCTGGTGCTGCGCATCGTCTCCAAGGATGACCTGTCCCTCATGCCCAAGGGCGATAAGATCGCCAAGCTGCTGCACATTAAGTGAGCTGCGCACGGAGGAAGGCACAGAAGTATGGTAGACTTTACACAGAAAGCGCAGTATACCGTGGAGGACCTGCGGCGCATCGTGGCCCTGCTCCGGGCCCCTGGGGGCTGCCCCTGGGACGGTGCCCAGACCCACGAGAGCATCCGCCGGAACTTCATTGAGGAAGCCTATGAGGTGGCCGAGGCCATCGACGAGCAAAGCCCCGCCCACCTGAAAGAGGAGCTGGGCGACGTACTGCTCCAGGTGGTCTTCCACGCCTCCCTGGAGGAGGACGCAGGCCGCTTTGACCTGGACGACGTGGCCGACGGCATCTGCAAAAAGCTCATCTTCCGCCACCCCCATGTCTTTGGGGACGGCGGCGAGGGCACCGCGGAGAGCTGGGAGGCCCTCAAGCGCCAAGAGAAGGGCCAGACCACCTACACCGCCACCCTGGAAGCCGTCGCCAAGAGCCTGCCCGGCCTGTGGCGGGCGGAAAAGCTCCAGTCCAAGGCGGAAAAGGCGGGCTTTGAATGGCCCAACGTCCAGGCCGCCCTGGACAAGCTGGCCGAAGAGCTGGGCGAGCTCCAGTCCGCCGTGGCGGACGACACCAACATCAAGGAAGAGCTGGGAGACCTGCTGTTCGCCGCCGTCAAGGTGGCCCGGTTCTTTCACATAGACCCTGAGGAAGCCCTGGAGGGGACGTGCGAAAAATTCATTCGCCGCTTCTCCGCAGTGGAGGCGGCAGTCACGGCCCAAGGCCAGGACATGAAAGACGTAGACGTATCCCAGCTGATGGTCTACTGGAACCGGGCCAAGCACCCGGCCAAGGACGAAATTGAGGAAACTGAAGAAGAGAAAGGACAATCAACATGAACAAAACTGAACTGATCCTCGGCGTGGCCGAAGAGACCGGCTTTTCCCGGAAGAACGTAGAGATCGGCCTGAACGCCGCCATCAACCTCATCACCAAGGCCCTGGCAGACCAGGAGAAGGTGCAGATCGTGGGCTTCGGCGCTTTCGAGACCAAGGTCCGCGCCGAGCGCATGGGCCGCAACCCCAAGACCGGCGAGGACATCCCCATCCCCGCCACCAAGGTCCCCGCCTTCAAGGCCGGCAAGGCTCTGAAGGACGCCGTGGACAAGTAAGCTGACGCAGCACAAAAGCCCCAGTCGTTTTGACGCGACTGGGGCTTTCTGTCGAGAGCATTCGGATCATTCTGAGCGAATGGTGTCCGGCTTCGCCGGATGATCGGATGGGTGGTTCTGGGTCGAACGTGGTTATGTTGGTACACGACCGATTCCGTTCGGAAGGTCGCCCTCATCCGACCCGGGCTAACGCCCGGCCCACCTTCCCCCTCGGGGAAGGCTCTGCCTACGCAGTGCAAACTTGGTACTATGTTCCTTTTATCGACCACCCAAAAAGCCTTCCCCGAGGGGGAAGGTGGCCGCGAAGCGGACGAATGAGGGCTACCTACCGCAAGCACTCCGTAGTGTACTAGCGTAGAACACCACTCCTCGGTACCACCAATCAAATCTGCCGCCTACGGCGGCCACCATCACAGGAACGCCAGCGCATCCCCCAGCTTCTGGCACTGGTCCAGCAGGTCCTCCGTCCGGGCGTTGACTTTTTCCAGGTCCCCGCCCCGCCCGGCCATTTCCAGGGTCTCGGCGTCGTCGCCCAGGTCCATGGCCCCGATCCAGCGGGCGGCGCTTTTCAGGCTGTGGACCTCGATGCTGTAATCCTCCCACTTCTCCTCCTCCCAGTCCTGCCGGATGCGGCGGAGATAGCCGGGGATCTGTTCCCGGAAGAGGAAGAGGGTCTTGCGGTAGGCGTCCCCTGTGCCGCAGTAGGACATGCCCCGGACCACGTCGATGCCGGGCAGGTTTTGCAGGTCCTCCGGCAGCTCCTCCCCCGGCAGAGTGCCCAGGGGAATGACAGGCGCCTTCTGCTTGTCCTCCGGCACCCAGGCGCGGAGGGTATTGTCCAGCTTGTCCAGCTCGATGGGCTTGGGCAAAAAGTCGTTGAAGCCGCTGCGGAGAAACTCCTCCCGCACGCCCTTCATGGCGTTGGCGGTCAGGGCGATGATGGGCACCACGGCGAAATAGGGGTCTTTCTTGCCCATCTCCCGGATATGCTGGGTGGTCTCCACGCCGTCCATGTCCGGCATCATGTGGTCCATGAGGACCAGGTCGGGCCAAACCTGGGTCATCTGCCGCAGGGCCTCCGGGCCGGAGCGGGCGGTGTAGACCTCCATCTCATAGGGGCCAAGCAGACCCTGGCAGACCTTCAGGTTCAGGGGCTGGTCGTCCACCACCAGGACCACCGCTTCGGGGGCGGTGAAAGAGTTGTAGCTGCCGGTGTCCGACCGCTGCTCCTCGCTGCAATAGGGGCCGCAGGGAGTGGGGTCGACGACTTTCTGGGGCAGGCGCACCCAGAAGTTGCTGCCCACGCCGTAGGTGCTGTCCACGCCCAGCTCGCCGTGCATCAGCTCCGTGAGCTTCTGGCAGATGGGCAGGCCCAGGCCGGTGCCCTCGATGTGCCGGTTGGCCTTGCGGTCCAGGCGGCCGTAGCTCTGGAAGATGTAGGGCAGGTCCTCCTTGCGGATGCCCACGCCGGTATCCTCCATGTGGATGACCAGTACGCCGTCCTCCCCCTGGGGCTCCCAGGTGACGGAGAGGGTGATGGAGCCCTCCTTGGTGTACTTGATGGCGTTGCCGCCCAGGTTCATCACAATATGACTGATGTTCACGTCGTCGCCGTAGAGCGTCGTCGGAATATTCTCATCCAGCTGGGCGTGAAAGTCCAGCTTTTTTTCTTGGGCACGCATCCGCAGGATCGTCACCACATCGTGGAAGGGCGAGTGGATGTGATAGCTCTCCTGGGAGATCTCCATCTTGCCCGCCTCGATCTTGGACAGGTCCAGGATGCTGTTGATGTTGTCCAGCAGAATGCGGCCACTGCTGCGGATGTCCCGGAAGCAGTTGTCCTTGGACTCGTTGGCGTCCTCCCGCAGGCCCAGCTCGGACATGCCCAAAATCGCGTTGAGGGGGGTGCGGATGTCATGGCTCATGTTGGCCAAGAACTGGCTCTTGGCCTGGCTGGCGGCCTCGGCAGCCTGGGCGGTGACGCGGGCCTTTTCCTCCTCCTGGCGGAGGTTGACGGTGGCCGTGTCGTCCTCAAAGACCCACAGCGTCTTTTGGTTCTGGGGCGTGTAGCTGGGCATGGCAAAGACCCGCAGGCGGAGCCAGGTGTCGTTCTTCTTGTGGAAGAGAAACTCCACCTGACGTTTCTTTTCCAGGCGGCGGCGAAGATTGTCGAAGTTCGTCACGGACTGGAACGCTGCCACATAGTCGGGGTCCAGGAGCCGCTCGCAGTAAAGCTCCAGCGTCTTGGTCTGGCAGTGGCCTGCCTCCTGTAAAAGGTCCGCGAAATACCGGGGCACTTTGATGCTCCGGGTCTGGTCCTCCAACAGGTCCACAACATAGATGCCCTGGTAATACTCGGCGATGACGTGGACGAAGTCCAGCTCTTCCTCAGACTCCACCAGCTTTTTGGCCTGCAAAAAGAGGACATGCTCCTTTTCTTCCAACCGGCGTTTTTCTTCCAGCTGCCGCTTCTTGGCCTCCGTCACCTGGCGGATGAAGACATTGCACATGGCCTTGTGGGTCACAGGGTCCCGGAAGAAATAGAACTCCGCCCCGTGCCACTCGTAGCCGGGGGTCTGGTCGGTCATCACCCGATACTCCGGCATGGGGGCCTGGCCCTCGGACAGCATCAGGGAGAGCAGGGTCGTGCGGTCCATGCTGCGCTGGTATGCCTTCCGGTCCCTGGGGTGGATGGTGGGGGCGATATAGTCATGGATGAAGACACTGTAGGACGGCAGATCCTTGCCCAACTTCTTCGCCATGTCCTTCAGCATGTCCTGGTAGACCTGGGTGCCCCAGAGCAGGCGGAAGCTGTCGGTCTCCAGGCCGATCTCCAGGCCCGCGATGGTGCCCTCGGTCATGCGGTCCAGGAGCTTCGCCGCGTCCTCCCGGCGGTGGCGTTCCTTCACTTCGTCGGTCACGTCCCGGATGGTGCCGATGGCGGTGGCCTCCTCGTTGTTGGGCAGGGGCTCCATGCGCAGCTGGATCCAGGTCTCCTGCTGGTCCATGGTCTGGAACTCGATCTCTCCGTCCTGGCCCAGGGCCGCCTGCTCCAGGGCCGCCTGGAACGGGGCCTCCCACTGGGCGGAGCAGTTTAAGTATTCCAGCAAGCGCCGGGGCGTTTCCAGCGTGGCTTTTAATTGGTCACCCTGCCCCTGACCGGGGGTCAGGACGCGGAGCATCCCGTCCGGCAGCAGCTCAAACAGGCGCACGTCGCCCACGGGAAGGGCAGCGTTCACCAGGGAGTTACTGCGTGCCACCTCCTGATCCAGCTTTTCCTGGTCGCTGCGGTTACGGATCATCCAGTACAGCAGCATGGCCCCGGCGGAGACGGCGTAGATGCAGATGAGCAGGTTGTACTCCACCTGTAATTGCAGCACCACCGTCAGCAGCACGAACGTCGCCGCCAGGGTGAGGAGCCCTCGCAGGAGATTCATGGTGCGGGTTTGCAGTTTTCGCCCGATTTGGTTCATAGAGGGCGCCTCCTTGTGTTTTCTCTGACGTCACGGAAAACCCGCCCGCTGTTCAGCGGGCGGGACACTGGGTTCGGACAGGAAGTTACCGGGCAGACACGAGCTTTTTCAGGCCGCGGCCCAGGCCCTCCACGGTCAGGGGGTACATGTCCACGGCCTGGCGGATCATCTCGATGGTCTGGTAGCCGTAGTCATACTCCCACATGGCTTCGGGGATGGGGTTGAACCACACCATTTTGTCAAAGCGGGTGTGGAAGCGGTTGAGCCAGGTCAGGCCCGTCTCGGCGTTGTAGCGGTTGTAGTAGGAGCTGCCGCCGATCCAGGTCAGCTCGGAGGGCGCCATGGAGGCGTCCCCGACCACGATGACCTTATACTCCCGGCTGAGGTTGTTGATGATCCACTGGGTCGGCACCGACTCGCCGTAGACGCAGCGGGGGCCGGTGTACAGCTCGGAGTACCAGCAGTTGTGGAAGTAATAGATCTGTAGGTCCTTGAAGTTGTTGGCCCGGTTCACCGCCTGGAACAACTGGCCGCACAGGCGGGTGTAGGGAGTCATGGACCCACCGGAGTCGAAGAGGACCATGACCTTGATGTCGTTGGTCCGGGGCCGGTCGAAGGACAGGTGGAGATAGCCTGCGTTGTTGCAGGTCTCGTCGATGGTCCGGCCCAGGTTCAGCACATCCATGGGGCCGTCCTGGCGGGTGGTCATCTGCCGCAGGCGGCGGAAGGCCAGCTGAAACGACCGCTGGTCGAGCACGTTGTCCTCGCGGAAGTCCTGAAACTCCCGCTCCCCGGCCACCTGCAAGGCGTGGCGGTGCTGGCTCTTGCCCCCCACGCGGATGCCGGTGGCGGCGTAGCCGGAGTGGCCCATGGTGGAGGTGCCGCCGGTGCCCACCCAGTACTGGCCTCCGTCGTGGCGCTCGTGCTGCTCCTGGAGCCGCTCCTCCAGCATCTGGCGGAGCTTTTCCAGGTCGTAGGTGGTGCGGGCATCCACCTCGTCCTTGTCGTATTTTTTCATGTTCTTGGGGTCATGGAGCCAGTCCATGAGCTCCTGGGGGATGTCCTCGATGTGCTGGATGCGGTCGAAATAATCCAGGAAAATTTCATCGAACTTGTCAAAGTCGGCCTCGGTCTTGACCAAAATGGCCCGGCTGACATAGTAAAACTCCAGCAGGCTGTTGCGGCACAGGCCCCGCTCCAGGGCCTCCATCAGCGACAGCCACTCGTTCATGGACACCTTCAGGCCCTTGGCACGCATGTAGTAAAACAGGTCCGTAAACAAACGGTGTCCCTCCTTTCTCGTTGGCGGATGTCGACGTTCTTACCAACGGAAACCGTTCTTCACGCGGTTCTTGGCGTTCTTCACGGCGGTGAGGTCCTCGTTTTTCTTCAGCAGGATGCCGGCGTAGGGCAGCTCGGCCTCGATCTTCTCCGGGTCCACGCCGCCCAGGCGCAGGGCCTGGAGCCAGTCCAGCAGCTCGGAGGTAGAGGGCTTTTTGGCCACGGTGGGCAGGTCGCGCACCTGGTAGAAGGCCCGCATGGCCAGCTCCAGCAGGTGGTCCTCGATGTCGGGATAGTGGGCGTGGACGATGTCACGCATCATCTCCTGGTCGGGGAAGGCGATGTAGTGGAACACGCAGCGGCGCAGGAAGGCGTCAGGCAGCTCCTTCTCTGCGTTGGAGGTGATGATGACGATGGGGCGCTGCTGCGCGGCGATGGTCTCCTTGGTCTCCGGGATGTAGAATTCCATCTTATCCAGCTCCCACAGCAGGTCGTTGGGGAACTCCAGGTCGGCCTTGTCGATCTCGTCGATCAGCAGGATCACCTGCTCCTTGTCAGAGAACGCCTCACCCAGCTTGCCGAGCTTGATATACTTCTTGATATCGTCCACGCCTTCGCCGCCGAACTGGCTGTCGTACAGACGCTGGACAGTGTCATACACATACAGGCCGTCCTGGGCCTTTGTCGTAGACTTGATGTTCCAAATGATGAGCTTCTTGCCCAGAGCCTCAGAAATGGCCTCGGCCAGCATGGTCTTGCCGGTGCCGGGCTCGCCCTTGATGAGCAGAGGCTTCTGCAACGCGATGGAGATGTTGACGATGCGCAGCAGGTCCTCGGAGACAACGTACTTGCTGCTTCCCTTGAATTCGTTCATAGCGTAACTATCCTTTCTTTCCTTGTGGGGTTCGGAATATGGTTTATGACGTAAAGTCATTTCGTTTACTTGATATAGTCCTTTTTATTTTACCACGCCAACCGATAAAAGTCATGGGCTTTTCCCTATCCGCTCCCACAATTTTTGGGGGCAGGGTGGGGGGATTTTTGTGGGATGAAGAAAACCGCAACCCTGAAAGAAGGGCTGCGGTAATCACATCTCGTTACGCTCTACTTACAGCTTGCTCTAACGCAGATTGAACGTACTGGTTCAGTGTAACGCCCTGCTGCAAAGCAGCCTCGGATGCTCGGCGGTGAAGGTCTGGGTCCACACGAACGTTGAACGTCCCCTTGAATTCTTTATCCGGCGACTTCCCCAGTGCACGGCACATATCCAAGTAATTATCAATACTCTGGTGGAACATAGAAACCAGTTCTTGGATCGTCGTACCATGAAAATGAAGCGAGTCCCGAAGACCCAGTACCGTTCCCACAAAAATCATGTCTTCTGCATCAAAGGAGATTTTCGCGTGGTATCCTCGATAGGTCAGTAAGTCTTTCATTGTGAATTCCCTCCAACAACTTTTTACAGCTATTATCCAGTTGCATTATACCTTACTCTCAGAAAAAATCAATCTGAATACACGACCGATTCCGTGCGGTAGGTGGCCCTCATCCGACCCGGGCTTACGCCCGGCCCACCTTCCCCCTCGGGGAAGGCTCTGCCAACGCCGTGCAAACCTGTGATGTTGTACCTTCTTATGATACATGGTATTACCCAAAGCCTTCCCCTGGGGGGAAGGTGGCTGCGAAGCAGACGAATGAGGGCTACCTGTCGAAAGGAATCGGTCATGTACTAAGGTAAAACGGCACCCGCGGTACCACTGATGAAATCCCTCCGCCAAAGGCGGACTCCATCCTTGCGTCCCACTTGAAAATATGGTACAGTCAAAGAGAAAAAACCGCCGCCCCCCACTGGGGAGCGGCGAGGAAAGGAGCCTGTCTATGGGGACCATTCAACTGGGCCTGTGTCAGATGAAGGTGACAGCTGACAAGGCCGAAAATCTCCGCACCGCCGAAGAGGCCATCCGCACTGCCGCCCGCCAGGGCGCGGAGCTGGTCTTGCTGCCGGAAATGTTCAACTGCCCCTATGAAAACGCCTGCTTCCCCGTGTACGCGGAACCCGCCGGGGGCGAGACCTGGCAGTTTTTGTCCCGCATCGCCAAAGAGCTGGGCATCTATCTCGCCGGCGGCTCCGTGCCCGAACGGGAGGGGGACGCCGTCTACAACACCTGTTACCTCTTTTCTCCCCAAGGGGAGGAGCTGGCCCGCCACCGGAAAGTCCATCTCTTCGACATCGACGTGCCGGGCGGTCAGCGCTTCATGGAGTCCGACACTTTGACCGCCGGGGACCAGATCACCGTGGTCGACACACCGCTGGGCAAGCTGGGCATCGCCATCTGCTTTGACATTCGCTTCTCCGAGCTTTTCCGGGTCATGGGAAACAAGGGGGCACAGCTCATCCTGATCCCTGCCGCCTTCAACATGACCACCGGCCCTGTCCACTGGAGCCTGGCCTTTCGGATGCGGGCGCTGGATAACCAGTGCTTTATCGCCGGCTGCTCCCCCGCCAGGGATGAGACGGCGTCCTATGTCGCCTACGGCCACTCCCTGGTCAGCGACCCCTGGGGGAATCTGCTCACGGAGTTCGACGAGAAAGCCGGCGTGCAGGTGGTCACGATCGACCTGGCCGACCTGGATAAGTACCGCGCCCAGATCCCCATCCTGGCCGGGCGGCGGACCGACCTATACCGGACGGAAGCCCTGAAATAACGGCAACTCCGTCCTCCAACCGATCGGAATGAACGACAGAAAGAAAGGTGTTTGATGTACTACTATACTTATAACACGCACATCCTGGCCGCGGCCGGGATCGTGGGCATCCTGGTGATCGCGGTGGTGCTGACGGCCCTGCTGGCCGTGCTGGTGCTGCCCAAGCACAAGGACGGGAAGCTGCCTGCCTTTTTCCAGCTGCTGTTTGATGCCTTCACGCCGAAGACGCTGCTGCTGGAAAAGATCCTGCAAGTGCTGAATGTCTTCTTCTCCCTGGTGGCGGTGCTGCTTGGGCTGGTCTTGATCTTCCAGGGTCTCTTCGCCAACACAACGCTCTTGATGATGGGCCTGCTGCTGCTCCTCCTGGGGCCGCTGCTCTGCCGGGTGGGATACGAGCTGATCCTGCTGCGGATCATGCAGGTCAAGGCCACGCGGGAGATCAACCGGAAGCTGAGTTTCCTGGTCCCCGAAGGGGCCGCCCAGGCGGCAGAGGAAGAGGACCTGCCCAAAGAGCCGGAGGCGGAAGCACCGGCCGCAAAGTCCCCCACTCAACCACCCCTCACCCACTGCCCTTCCTGCGGAACGTGGTATCAGGAAGCGCTGGGGAAATGCCCGGTGTGCGGGCGGGCGCACAAAAAAGACGAGTCATAAGAAAAACCAGCGTACTCAGATGGGTACGCTGATTTTTTCGATACTTTACAGAATACAGGATACAAAAACAAGACCTGGCCCGAAGGCCAGGTCTTGTTTTTATGCTTTGTTTCAGAAGATGGGGGTGTTCTGAATTAGAACAGGCCCTGCTCCAGCATAGCCTCAGCAACCTTCTTGAAGCCAGCGATGTTGGCGCCAGCGACCAGGTTGTAGCCCAGGCCGTACTCCTCAGCAGCCTCAGCAGAGACTCTGTGGATGTTCTCCATCATCTTCTTCAGCTGGCCGTCGACCTCGTCAACAGTCCAGGACAGACGCTCGGAGTTCTGGGACATCTCCATTGCGGAAACGCCAACGCCGCCGGCGTTAACAGCCTTGGAAGGAGCCACGATCAGGTTGGGCTGCTCCATCAGGAACTTCAGAGCATCGTTGGTGGTGGGCATGTTAGCGACCTCGATGTAGTACTTAGCACCACAAGCGGCGATCTTCTTAGCCTGCTCCATGTTGACGTCGTTCTGCATAGCGGAGGGCATGATGATGTCAGCCTTCACGCCCCAGGGCTTCTCGCCAGCGTGGAACTCAACACCGAACTTGTCAGCATAGTCCTTGACCTTGTTGCGGCCGGAGGAACGCATCTCGAGCAGGTACTCGACCTTCTCGTCGGTGGAGACACCGTCGGGATCGTAGACATAGCCGTCGGGGCCGGACAGGGTGATGACCTTAGCGCCCAGCTGCTTAGCCTTCTTGCAGATGCCCCAAGTCACGTTGCCGAAACCAGCAGCGGCGATGGTCTTGCCCTCGATGCTCTCGCCCTCGTGCTTCAGGACTTCCTGCAGATAGTACACAGCGCCGTAGCCGGTAGCCTCGGGACGAGCCAGAGAACCGCCATAGGACAGGCCCTTGCCAGTCAGAACGCCGTTCTCGAAGCAGCCCTTCAGGCGGCGATACTGGCCATACAGGAAGCCGATCTCACGGCCGCCAACGCCCATGTCACCAGCGGGGACGTCGATGTCGGGCCCGATGTAACGATACAGAGCGGTCATGAAGCTCTGGCAGAAACGCATGATCTCAGCGTCGGACTTGCCGGCGGGATCGAAGTCAGCGCCGCCCTTGCCGCCGCCGATGGGCAGACCGGTCAGGGAGTTCTTGAAGATCTGCTCGAAGCCCAGGAACTTGATGATGCCGGGGTAAACGTTGGGCTGGAAGCGCAGGCCGCCCTTGTAGGGGCCGATAGCACCATTGAACTGGCAACGATAACCGATGTTGGTGTGGGGCTTACCAGCGTCGTCGGTCCACACAACGCGGAAGGTGAACATACGCTCAGGCTCGACCATACGGCCCAGCAGGTCAGCAGCCTCGTACTCGGGGTGCTTCTCAACGACGGGGTCCAGAGAGCTCAGAACTTCCTCCACGGTCTGCACGAACTCGGGCTCGTTGCCGTGCTTCTTTCTAACGGTTTCAATAACGCTTTCGATGTAAGCATTCATGATGTTTGGCTCCTTCTTTTGAAGATTTATTTTTCCCTGGCGGCTCCAGGCGAAAATACAAGGATACTTGCAATCTAAGACAAACTTTTCAATTCATCCCTATTGCAGTTGCAAGTATAGCACGTCCCTGCTGTAAATGCAACAATTATTTTGAAAAATTTTGAACAATTTTTGCGGCATCGCACAAAAGTTCCAGCATGAAAGATGGAAAACCAGAAATTGCAAAAAGACGCCGAAATTGCATCGGCGTCTTTTTCTCTGCAAATGAAGATGATGGAACCTCTGCAAATTATGCAAATCGTTCTCCGATCCGTGACCAGGTTTGGTCATTTCCTCAGGCCTTCTTCAGGATGGTGTGCTCGGCCGCGGCCTGGAGGGGCTTAATGATGATGAGGGTGATGACGGCGGCCACGCCGATCTGGATGAGATTGCCGGGGATGGAGGTGAACGGCACCACCCAGTTGCCATAGATCACGACCTCGGCGAAGTAATAGCCGACGATCTTGATGGCGCAGGCGGCAATGAGGGCCAGGACAATGAAGCCCATGTTTTTCCGCTTCTCGGTGATGGCGCCCACGACGAAGCCCATGCAGCCAACGATGACTAAGGTGAAAGGAGCCCACAGGGTCCAGCCGGAGAGCAGGTCGAACAGACCCATGCCGATGCCGCCGGCGATCATGCCGGTGCGCTTGCCGAAGAGAATGGCCGCGACGAAGAGGGGGACGTTGCCCAGGTGGACCAAGCCGCCGTTGGGGGCGAAGGGCAGGCGAATGTTCACAACGGCTGTGAAGACGTACACCAGGACCAGGCAAATGGCCGTGATGGCAAGGGACTTGACGCGGGATGAGTTGCTGCTCGTGGCAGCCGCAGAGTTGGTGCTCATGGGGATGGGCCTCCTTTTGGTGATTCTGTTTGGTAGGTTTAATCTACCACAGTCCTGGCCCTGTAAAAATCACCAAACCGAAAGTTTTTCATAAGGTCAGAATCTCCCCGTATGTGGCCTGCGGACAGGCCAGAGTCTGCGCCCTGGTTGCCATCTGGCATGGTTTCTGGTATCATACCTCTGCAGCCCCTTTCGCGCAGGTCTCCCCTGCCGCGTCTGCTTTCTTGTGAAAACACTTTAATATATAGGATAATAATAAAAGGAGTCGGATGCACATGTCAGAACAAACCACCCCCTCCCTGCTGGAGCAGTTACAGGCCCACCACCAGGCGGGGTATCTCTCCCTGCACATGCCAGGCCACAAGGAAAACGCCGCCCTGGCCCCCTACCTCGCCCAGCTGGGCGCGGAATGGGACATCACAGAATTGCCCGGCTTTGACGATCTCCACGCCCCTGAGGGCATCTTAGCGAAGATGATGGACCGCGCCGCCGCCCTCTGGGGCAGCCGGAAGAGCTGTCTGCTGGTCAACGGCAGCACCGGCGGCCTGCTGGCCGCCATGCGCGGCACCACCCGCCGGGGCAACAAGATCTTAGTCGCCCGCCACTGCCACAAGGCCATTTACCACGCCATGGAGCTTTGCGGCCTGGACCCGGTCTTTCTGACCCCCGCCACCGAGCCGACCTTCGGCCTGGCTGGGTCCATCTCCCCGGAGCAAGTGGCCGACGCCCTGGCGCAGCACCCGGACGTGAAGCTCATTGTCTACCCCAGCCCCACCTACGACGGCATCCTCAGCGACACCGCCGGGATCTGCGCCATCGCCTATGAAAAGGGCATCCCCGTCCTGGTCGACGAGGCCCACGGGGCCCATCTGGGCCTCCACCCCGCCTTCCCCCCCAGCGCCATGGGCCAGGGGGCGGACCTGGCCGTGGCCAGCCTGCACAAGATGCTCCCCAGCCTGACCCAGACCGCCCTCCTCCACGCCACGGGGGCGCGGCTGTCCCTGCCCCAGGTCGTCCGGCAGGCGGGCATCTTCCAGTCCAGCAGCCCCTCTTACCTGCTCATGGCCTCCATGGACGGGTGCATCCGCCTGCTGGAGGAGCAGGGCGAGGAACTCTTCTCCGCCTGGAAAGCCCGGTTGGACAAATTCGACCGGTTGGCCAGCGGCCTGAAGCACCTGCGTCTGCTGGGCCACGGAGCCGAGGCAGGGGCCTCTTACCCCGGCATCTTCGCCCTGGACCCGGCCAAGATCCTCATCTCCACCCGCAACAGCGCCCTCACCGGCGTGGAGTTAAAAAATCGCCTGCGGGAGGAGTACAAGATCGAGCTGGAAATGGCCCTGGATCACTACGCCGTCGCCATGACCGGCCTGGGCACCGACGACACCATGCCCACCCGTCTGGCCGAGGCCCTGCTGGCCCTGGACGAGGCCGCCGGTCCCAACGAGGAACCCCCCGCCGAACCCCTGCCCGCCTACGAGCTGCCGCCCCGCCGCATATCCCTGGAAGAGGCCGCCATGGCCCCCGGCGGCCTGACCTTCCTGTACGACGGCATCGGGAAGGTCTGCGGGGAATACATCTGGGCCTATCCCCCTGGCATCCCCCTCGTCACCCCCGGCGAGGAGATCACCGCCAATTTGGTGGAGACGGTCGAAACCCTCTACCGCTCCGGCGTTCGCCTGCTGGGTACCCGCGGCAAGCCCCCCTTCACCACCTTCGCCGTCGCTGACGAAGAAAACCAATAATATATTATGAATTGGGGAAAACTTTCTGAGATTTCCTATTTTTTGTTCTGAGAAAAGCCTAGTCTTCTACGACACCGCAGAAGACTGGGCTTTCTTTATTGTGTTTGAAGTTCCCAGCGGGAAACATACAGGACCGGGATATCGTTCTCTTCGTTCATGTTAAAATAGGTGATGTCCAGGACCTCTCCTACCTGTAAGGAAGAAAACTCTTCCGGATCAAGCTCTTTCATTTCCAATGTTCTGAGCGCCACCACATCTCCTGTCTTCAACTGATCGTTTCTCTGGTCAATTTGATCGATCCGCAAGAAGACAGCATCTTCTTCGATGGATTGGATGGTTCCAGTCGCATCTTCCTCTCCTCCGATCAATATATCTTCTTTTTGTCCCATGCAGGCACAGAGAACACACATGAGACAGATCGAGAGAAAAAGCATCCTACTCCATCGTTTCATTCTTCTCCCTCCTTTCGTTTTTACACATTATACTATTTTTTGATTTATTTTCAATATTTTTGTTTGTTTTTCTTGTATTTTGATTGGTTTTATAGTAGAATATAAGAAATTCTAGTCCCTCTCACCTATCATTCATCGTTCCTACCAAGTCAACTTACAGTAAGAAAGGAGATTCCCATGAAACGAAAACTTCTATCATGCTTGCTCTCCCTTGTTCTAGTAACAAGTCTCCTAACGGTAAGTGCAAGCGCAGTCAACGACTCATCCCTATCTTCCACAACGTCCTCTACAAGTATCCCCGAAAATGTTGCCGAAATTATAGCAGGTTACTTCATCCAAGATATGCTCTCCATGCCTGACATAACTTGGTCTGAAGAGACCAGCATTGTAAATTCGCAGACAATGTATGCACCTGATGGCGAAATTTCTGCATATTCTTTTGAACTACAAACTAATGGCAGTGACAATGGGTACGTAGTTGTCTCAGCCTATCCTGATATAGAAAATGGTATTCTAGAATTCTCTGATGAATCTACGCCTGTATATGAAAGTTTCAATCTGGATGCTAATGACGTTATCATCTATACCGGTAATCTTAATTATTTTAAGTCAGCCAAGGATAGCAATTTAGTTACAGCCATCGATGGAACTACTCTTCTTAAAAAAGATGTTTCAGAACCTTTAGAAGCATCCAGAAATACCTCTTCTGCACAGACACAAGCCGATTATCCAATTAGCGATCCCATTGTGTGGGCTAACGAGCATTATGGAGGTCCATACGTAGCTACTGAGTGGAAAAATCCATTTGAAAATAACTGTAAATTCAGATATACGTCGCTATATTATGGTTATACCAATCATTGTGCACCTGTCGCAATTACAAACCTTATAGAAATAGTTGGATACTATCGTGGATATACCCCTGTTACATCAAAATCAGGATCAACTGGTTCTGGAATATTTAATCCTGTTGTTCAACTTGGATTAAAAAACGAGTATTATAAAAACGCCGAATTTAAAGATAATGGTGGTACCCTTAATTCGAGTGTTAGCACTTACATAAAGGAATCATTTTCACTCTTTAATATAAATGTATCTGTAAATACGCAATCATCAATAACATATAGGCTTGTCAAAAACGCAATTAATTCTTATAAGCCCATTTGTATTATTTTACATGACCATTCATATTATGGAAATCATGCGGTAACTGGATATGCATACACTTATCTGTAAAATCAATCCAGTAAGACTTATCTTGGCTTTGTTAAAATTGCTGACGGTCGTGTTTCTAATGGAAGATACCTTCCTACTTCCTACCTAGTTCATGATACAATGCACATCGTTACCGTCGGTTCGCTAGGATAAACTACCTTGGAGAAATTTCTTAAAATTTCTCTTCTCTAAACGCAAAACGGCCCCGCCGCCTGGTTTTTGTTCCAGGCGGCGGGGCGGTCCTCTTGTGGAAAAAAGTTATTCGACCGTGTTCTCTAAGACGCCGATGCCCTCGATCTCACACCGGACCACGTCCCCCGCTTTCAAAAACTTGGGGGGATCGAAGCCCATGCCGACGCCGGCCGGGGTGCCGGTGGCGATGACGGTCCCGGCCTGGAGGGTCATGCCCTGGGAAAGCTCTGCGATGACGTGGGAAATGGAGAAGATGAGTTCGTCGGTCACGGCGTCCTGCCGCAGTTCCCCGTTGATCCAGGTGCGGATGGCCTGGGCCGGGGGCTGGGAAAATTCGTCGCGGGTCACGAGGCAGGGGCCCATGGGGGTGAAGCCGTCCAGGCCCTTGCCGAAGTACCACTGCTTGTGGCCGGTCTGCAAGTTCCGGGCGGAGACGTCGTTGACGATGGTGTAGCCAAAGACATAGTCATAGGCGTCTTCTTCCCGGACGTTCTTCGCATCTTTCCCCAGGACGACGGCCAGCTCCGTCTCATAGTCCAGGCTATCCACGAGGTCAAAATGCCCAGGGATGGGGTCGCCGGGGCCGGGGCAGTGGGTGGCCCGCTTGGAAAAGTAGACGGCGCTCCCCTTTTCCCGGGTAAAGGCGTCGGCGTTGAACTGCTCGGCCTCGGTCTTGTGCTTCTGGTAGTTCATGCCCAGGCAGATCACGTCCTGCCGGGGGGCGGGGATGGGGGCCAGGACCCGCACCTCGGCCAGGGCCAGGGTCTCCCCTGTCTGCTGGGCCAGGATCATCTCCCGGTGGGCGGGGTCGTCCGTAAGCAGGTCGTTCATGGTGGCGTAGGGCAGGACCTGCAAGGTGCCGGGGGCAGTCTCCCGGCAGACCAGGGTGCGCTTCTCGTCGGCCACGGTGTAGAGTTTCATAGGCGATCTCCTTTCGTGAATCTTCAGGCGAACTGTTTCAGGCGTCGCAAGAGGGTGTCCACCGCCCTCTGCGTGGTGGCCCAGCTGGTGCAGATGCGGACGGCGGTGTGGGTCTCGTCGGTCTTGCACCAGAAGGCGAAGGCAAACTCCCTCTCCAGCTCATGGAGCAGCTTGTCGGGCAGGATGGGGTACTGCTGGTTGGTGTAGGAATCGTAGAGCATGGGGCAGCCCTTGGCCTCAAAGGCCCGGCGGATCTTCATGGCGAACTCGTCCGCCTGCCGGGACAGGGTGAAGTACAGCTCCTCCTCCAAAATGGCCGAGAACTGCACCCCCAGCAGCCGCCCCTTGGCCAGCAGGCCGCCGCGCTGCTTGATGAGGTAGCGGAAGTCCCGGTTCAAGGCCCGGTTGCGGATGACCAGCGCCTCCCCGAAGAGCAGCCCCTGTTTCGTCCCGCCGATGGTAAAGGCGTCGCAGCGGATGGCCAGGTCGGGCAGGGTCATGTCGCAGGCCTTGCTCATCAGGCCGTAGCCCAGCCGCGCCCCGTCGATATACAAGATCAGCCCCTTGCTCTGGCAGACCTGCCAGATCGCGTCCAGCTCCTCCAGGGAGTAGAGCGTGCCGTTCTCCGTGGGCTGGGAGAGATAGACCATGGCGGGCTGGACCATGTGCTCGTGGGTGGCGTCGGTCCAGTGGGCTCGCCACAGGGCCAGGATGGCCTCCGCCGTGAGCTTCCCGTCCTCCGACGGGATGGGCAGGACCTTGTGCCCGGTGGACTCGATGGCCCCCGTCTCGTGGACGTTGATGTGCCCGGTGTGGGCGGCGATGACCCCCTGGTGGGGCCGCAGGGCCGCGGCGATCACCGTGGTGTTGACCTGGGTCCCGCCCACCAAAAAGTGGACGGACAGGTCCTCCCCGCCCCCGCACAAGGCCCGGACCTGGGCGCGGGCTTTGTCGCAAAACGTATCTTCTCCATATCCAACGGTCTGATCGAAGTTCGTATCCGTCAGCCGCCGCAGCACGCGGGGGTGTGCCCCCTCGGCGTAGTCACATTCCAGTCGGATCATAAAAGCATTCCCTCCGAATTTGAATCTTGATTTGCGTCTTTTTCCCCCATTATACGCGACAGGACGGGAAAGGTCAACGAAGGGGAGCCGTGGTATCCGGCTTCGCCGGAGAATTGGATGAGTGCTTCCGTAAGGTACGGTGTTGCCTTCCTACACGGCCGATTCCGATCGCTAGGTGGCCCTCATCCGACCCGGCTTCGCCGGCCCACCTTCCCCCTCGGGGAAGGCTCTGTTGACGCGGCTTTCTCTGTCCGTTATAATTTGGGAAAAGCATCCAAAGAATAGGTGGGATCACATGGCGAAACTGACTGTCTACCACGGGGGCTACCAGCCCATACCGCACCCGGAAATTCGGGTGGGCCGCAACACCAAGGATTTCGGCCCCGGCTTTTACTGCACCGTCATCAAAGAGCAGGCCCAGCGCTGGGCCAAGCGATACCGAAGCAACATCGTCTCGATCTACGAGGTCCGTCTGAACAGCGCCCTCAAGATCAAAGAGTTTCCCGACATGACCGATGAATGGCTGGACTTTATCATCGCCTGCCGCTCCGGCCAGCCCCATGACTATGACATCGTCATCGGTGCCATGGCCAACGACCAGGTCTACAACTACATCGCCGATTACATCGACGGCGCCCTCACCAGAGAGCAGTTCTGGGTCCTGGCCAAGTTCAAATATCCCACGCACCAGATCAACTTCTGCACAGATCAGGCCCTGGCCTGCCTGACCTATCGCGGCTATGAGGAGGTCACCCCATGAACCATGCTCTCGGCAGAGAATCCCAAAAAGACAACGATCTGTTCTTCACCTGCTCCCTCATCGACTACATCGCCCGCAAGACCAAAAACACCCGGCGGGACGTGGTCAACGCCCTGGGCAAGGAGCGCGTCGCCAGAATCTACGACCTGGCCGACGTCTACCACAGCGACAACCTCGACCGCGTCCGTGACGACTTCATCGAAGAGGCCGGCATCCCCACCGGGACCTTTGACAACGTCGCCGCCTGCGGCTATGCCATCCCCTCCCACTGGGACATCGGCAAGGTCTACAAGCGCCTGATCAAACAGGTCGCCGCGGCCAAAAACATCTCCATCGTCGATGCGCTGTTTCAAGTTTACAACTCTTTCCTCAGCGACCACATCGACGACTACAACAGCAGCGTGTATTACGAAAACCCCAGCTACCTCTTCGAGAGCTTCATGGCGGGGCACATCTTAGATACCTGATGGTGTCCGGCTTCGCCGGAGGATCGAATTCGTGGTTCTGTAAGGTACGGTATTGCCTTCGTGCACAGCCGATTCCGTTCGGTAGGTGGCCCTCATCCGACCCGGCTTCGCCGGCCCACCTTCCCCCCAGGGGAAGGCTCTGTCAACGCGGTACAACTTTGCAGAGCAGTACCACCCGAAAAAGCCTTCCCCTGGGGTCAAACTGTCCGGGGGACAGTTTGATTCAGTAAAATCTTCCTTAAACAAAGGTGGCTGCGAAGCAGACGGATGAGGGCCACGCCGCGCAAGCACTCCGTAGTGTACCAGCGCAGACCACCCACCCCACAAAAAAGAGACAGGCCGCGGCCTGTCTCTTTTTTATTTCAGTGTTGTACTTCTCGTTCTCAGCGTTCCCCGCTGTGGCTCACTTTTCCAGCTCGCTCCAGTCGCGGGTGTCGCGCAGGTCGGTCCACTGCTCGAACTTGGTGCCGGTCTTGTTCTTGAAGTAGTGGCTGTTGGTGGCTTCCTGGACGGCCAGGTAGTACCAAGCGGTCTCGTCCATGTTGTCGACCCAGGTCTTCATGTCCTTGTGCAGGTCGTCCTTGGTTTCGGGCAGGCGGTTAAGCACGCGGTTGACGAGGGTCATGGTCTCGGCACGGGTGATCTTCTGGTCGGGCTTAAAGGAACCGTCCTCATAGCCCTTGATCCAGCCGTGGTTGGCGGCGATGCTGATCTCGTCCTTGGCCCAGTGGCTGGTGACGTCGAAGAAGGTCGCGGGGGTCTTGTCGCCGTCGGGGTCGAAGCGGGCGGCGATGGCGGCGAACTCGGCGCGGCTGATGGGGTCGTTGGGCTTAAAGGAGCCGTCCTCATAGCCCTTGATGATCCCCATCTTGCTCAGGGTAGACACGGCGCAGCAGAACCAGTCGCCGTCCTTCACGTCGTTGTAGCCATTGCTCTTGGTCATGTTGGCCTCGCGGGTCTCGTCGGTCAGCAGACGGAAGAAGATGGTGGCCACCTCGGCGCGGGTAATATTGTTCTGGGGCCGCACGTCGTTGTTGCCGTAGCCAATGATATAAGCGTAGTGGTCCTTCCCGTTCAGACCAGTCGGCACATCGTCGGGGATGGTAACCGTAGGCGTAGAGGGCCGGGAGCTACCGCCGCTACTACTTCTTTTGCTGTAAGTAAAGGTAAAGGTAGTGTCTGCGTTGATCACCAGACCATCAGAGAGAGTCTTATCCCAGCTACCGGAAGCTTCGTAACCGCTGTTAGGTTCGCTACCCACGGCAGGAATCTGGCTTGCAGTCAGCTTAGAATCCAGAACCTCGCCGGCCTGATTCTTGGCGTTGACATAGACCACAATGTTCTTATTGTTCTTGCTGACATTCCAATTACCGTTCACCACCTGGAAGGTGACCTTGTACTGCCAAGCGTCGGGAATACCATCCTTCTTGTCGGTAGGATTACCTTTCTCGTCCTCACCAAGATTTCCGGTTTCGTCCAGATAGTAATACTGGTGGATTACGGTGTTGGCTTCGGTAAAGGTGGCATTGCCCACCGGGACTTTATTCCCATCGTTAATAGAATATTTAGTCTCACTGGGAACATAGACGTAATTGCCGGTGATATCCGTCATGTCAGGCTTAACAACTAACTCGCTGAGCAACTTACCATGTGCTCCGGTCAAGTTTTCATTGGTCCGTTCAAAGTTCTTCTGTTCCGTACCGTCAGCATCCATGAAGTGAGTTACCACCTTATAGGTAGTCGTCCATTTGGCATACAAGCTAGTAGAAGTAATCAAGGTTTTTTCCTGGTCTGGCTGATAGACTTCGCCGTCCCCATTTGCGTTTGTTGCCCAGCCTTTAAAGATCTAGCCTGTGCGGCTGTCAGCGCCAGTAATAATATCTTCGCTTTCAATCTTCACTTTATCGCCAGACTTCAACTCCTGGGTTCTCACTTCCGTGGTAGCTCCGTTGAAATTGTCAAAATATTTCAATTGAATAGAAACGCCCTTCAAGTAACCGTCAACGTGATAACCGTCGGCCTCTTTCTTAGCAACATACCAGACAATCTCATAGTTATTCATGTTAAACTGGTTGCCTTCGCCCACCAGATTCTTCAAAACATCAGGGAACTTATCACTGTTGTACCCGGTGTACACTCCTTCGGTATAATTAGCTGCAGAGAAATACCCAAGGTCAGCAGGGAGAACTAAATAGTCTGCACCGATGCCGTTCGTCGTATCTGCGTATCCTGCCTGGGTCTTAACTGCCGGATAGTTGTTGAGCAGGTTAGATTTAATCTTACCCGGATAACCGGTGGAGGTTTTCTTTCCATCAACACCACCACAGTCGCTATCATTCGGGAAATAATTGCCTGTGCCCTGACTACTACCATCCACAGGAGCAGTGATGCTCGGCGTCAGCACGAAATATTTTGCATCTATCTTAGAAGTGGGCTCCGGGTCAATAGGAGTTTCTTTGTTTTCCCACACAGCGGTAAATACCACATCTCGTGCGGGCATGGTAAACTCTCCATTTTCAATCTGTAAGCCGACATTATTAGCATCGACTTCCCATCCCTTGAAAGTATGCCCTGTCTTCTCAAGGTTTCCTTTTTCAGCGACAGTAACTGTGTCACCTGCTAAATACTCAGCTTTTGCAGGAAGGTCACCTCTCCCGCCGTTTGCATTATAGGTAACATTGAAGAGTTGATCGTAGTAGAATGTCAGCGTCTTATTGTCGGCAGACATAACTGCATGGTTAAAACGATACCCAGCAACATCTCTAGAAATTGTCTGGTTGCCGATTGTTGTTACATCAGCATTTTCTTTCAAGGTACCATTACTCTCAAAGTTGCTATTAAAGTACTCTTCGCAGTTCACATCTATCAACTGATAGAACTTGCTTGCTGTTTTGATTTCAGGTGCATCGCTAGTATTCTTTTTGTATTCCACCGTCAGCTCATGGCGCAGCTTCGTAACATAAATTCTAACAATTGCGTTATATTGATTGTTGTCCTGATTCAATGCAATGGAAAAAGTCGATCCCACGCCAGAGGTCGCATTGTTATTAGACCAGTTATCATTATATGTATAGCTACGATCAATTCGATACTCATCGTTCTCGTTCATTGTTACCTGAACGCTAGAAATTGTGCGAGCTTGATTATACCATGTTGTTCTCTGGCTTATCGCTGTATCGGAACTTTCAGTGCTATCATAGATTTCATATCTCACAAATCTACTACTATAGATAAACTGAGAATCTTTATTATCAAGGAGCGGCCAGTCAGAAATATTGATTTGGACATCCTTAACAAAATTCGTATGAATCAGATAATAAAATACAAGCTGCTCATTGTTATCACTATTAAAAGTTTTCCACTCACCATTTACAGTCTGGTACTCAAATTGATTGTTTTCATATTTGATAGTAGTAATTTCAACGCCCTTGTCAACACTGGTGCTGTTATTGGCCATTGTCTGCCGATCATTTCCGCTCAGCACACGTGCCTGCCAAAAAACAGAGTCCATATCCTCGCAGGTACCGTTTGCAGGTGCAAGTTCGCTAACAGATTTGCCAGTTGCTCCATTAACGTCCTCGCTTTCAATAATCTTAGATTGACTATTTTCAGCTGTTACACGGCGATTTGTCACCCAATACTCAGCAGTAATGGACTGCTCCTGAGTAGGTTCATTTAAGCTAAGATTCTGCGCTGCGATACCATTATCATTATTAGAAGTATCCGCATCCACATTGCTATAACCCTCATCGCTGTAACCCTCATCTAAACCACCCTCAGACTTCGTAGCCTCAGCGGAGTCGGAGTCCCCGGTGGGTTTGGTGGGGGTGTTTTCATTTGTATCCTTTGTATCCACTACAGCCTGCTGGGTCACGGCCTGGTTCTCGGCGGGCTGTCCCTCGCCTTCGGTGGCTAGAGCGCCGACGGGTGCCAGAGAAAGCAGCATGACAAGGGCCATAACGCTGGCCAAGAAGCGCTTTCCTCTCTTCTTTTCAAACATAAAAAATTACCTCCTTTGAGCGTGCAGGCTCGAAGAAGGTAATGTTGTTTCGGTAACCGGCTGCCTTACGGGGAAGGATAGGGGTTGCGTCCCGGGTAGGCCCTTGGCTTTGCGTCCCCGGCTTTCGCCGGGTTTGCTATTGTCGTTTGAGATGCCGTCGGAAAAGCGACTGCATCTTTTTTCGCAATTATCATACACGAAACCAAGGGGTTTGTCAAGCGTTTTTTTCGTGGTTCTGCGAGGGAGGGGGGACGTTAGTACACGGCGGAGTGCTTGCGGTAGGTTGCCCTCATCCGACCCGGGCTTCGCCCGGCCCACCTTCCCCCTCGGGGAAGGC
>ERZ809296.713-NODE-713-length-48752-cov-10.620675_pt1 | contig 48752 bp, 44 predicted proteins | sample MGYA00520511_ERZ809296 | MGnify/ENA primary metagenome ERZ809296 (study PRJEB31576, sample SAMEA3212662) | Homo sapiens | biome: human-gut; feature: human gut; material: fecal | place: Sweden | collected 2012 ...
GTACACAAAGTAGTAATGACAGAAGGAAAGCGAAACATCATTCAGCAACTTCTTCAGGAGTATGATATTGAAACCGCTGAAGATATCCAGGATGCGCTTAAGAATCATTATCAAAGCAGTTGCTGGACAAGGGTATGCTTGTGTTGAAAGCGGAAAAAAAGTTAAAGAGGCTGATTTTGAGTGGTCACCTGGTATGGATGAGCTTGGAAATATCGAAATTAGTGACTTGGATCCTACAAAAAAATATGAAATTTATACGAAAAATTATACATCAGATCCAATTAAAGCTGACCAGATTGTAGATTTGTCAAATACTTAAAATTGTAAACGAAGAATTTGAAAAGATTCACACTGTATCGGTTTCAGGATTGGAAAGTGTGGAGATATGTCGGCAAGCATTTGAGAAAGATCTAATGGCCGCAATCGATAAGGATGCTGAGGCGAAAAAAGTTCAGGTAAAAGTGGAAACAAGAAACACTTCTATTATTGTTAAGACGGAAAACGGGCAGGAATATATAGCATTGGATAAAAATGCAGATATAAGTAAGGTTGATGATGCGCATTGGTATGGATTTGATCGTGCTGATAGTAATGGAAATATTGAAATTGAAGAATTAGCAAGTGATATTACATACGTTGTATACACACGAATTCATGGATTATCACCGAAAGCAGCGAAAAACGCAATTTCGTTATCTGAGGCAGAAGGAGTTTTTGTCGTTTTTAAGAATTGTAATACCTCGCTGGAAGGAACTGTTTCTTATGATGAACAGAGCAACGAATTAAAACTTAATATTCCATTTATAGTGAAAAATGTTGCTATTTTCTATGGTGATGAAGATTGTGAAGGAGAAATACGTGTTGTAAATGCGGATGGTTTGACGCTTAACTTGGAATCGTTTAGTGAAGATGAAATCCAGTTTGTTTTTGGGAAAAAACCTAGTGCAAAAGAGTATAATATCAAATTTCAGTATGTTGTAATTGTGGGGGAGCGTGAGGCTTGAGTTGGTACAAAAGAATTTACGGCTCATTTTACAATACCACAAGAGTTTTTGGATAAGATTCAAGAAGAGAAGTAATGATAAGATTACAAGGAGAAAAACAAGTTTAACTATTGTAACTGCTTTTATAGGTGGATTTGATCAAAGCTACAAAGGAAGTATTTATGTAGATGATACAGTAGTTTCGACGGTAAAGCATTAAAGGTAACAAAGACTGCATTGAATGTAAAAGTCGGTAAGAAAGTTACCATTAAGGTAATGGCAACTCTTGTAGCAAAGGTTACCTATAAGTCTTCTAATAAAAAGATTGTTACTGTGATGGACAAAGGTGTTGTCAAGGGTGTTAAGAAGGGCAAGGCAACGATCACGGTAAAGGCGAACGGAAAGACCGTAAAAGTTAAAGTTGCTGTTAAATAAAAGAATTTTTGATTTGTAATACTGAGTAGTACATATTATGAAAAGGCATAAAACAAGGTCAAAAGAGACTCTGTTTTATGCTTTTTCTATATTTTGATGGATAGGAGCTCTTTAAAGGTTGCTCAGACTATGAGGTCTGGGCAACCTTTTGGCTTTAAGCTTTCTTTTGGGAAAAGGATATGTCATAAGGGTATGATGTATTCGAATCTGCAGTTGACAGCTGAATCTAACTACGTTATTCTATACTCACGAAACTCAAATAATTCATATGCGATGTTGCGTTTTACATCGGTGCAAATCATTAAGAGTGTAGTTTTCATGCACTCGCAATACCATGAAGTTTTAATTGAATATTAGGGAAGGCAGTGGCGTGAATGTATATTGCGAAATTCATGGCGTATGCTATAATATGATTACAAAGCGGATCTGACTTTCCCGGTATAAATAGAAAATTTCATTTACACATATGGGGAAAGTGAGGAAAACTGTATGATCAATAAGAAGTACAAGGATCGGTTGTTTTGTCTGCTGTTTGGAAATGAAGAATACAAGGATAATATATTATCTTTGTATAACGCGTTATGCAATACTTCCTATACGAACACGGACGACATCCAGATCTATACGATCGAGGATGTTATCTATATAAAAATGAAGAATGATGTTTCAATCCTTCTTGATAGTTTTTTGTATTTATGGGAGCAGCAAAGCACATTTAATCCGAATATGCCGATCCGAGGCTTGTTGTACTTTGGAAAGATGTATGACAAATATATTACAGAGAACCATCTTAATATTTATGGAAAGGCGCTTATAAAATTGCCAACTCCCAAGTATACCGTATTGTATAATGGAATGGATGAGCAGCCAGCGTTTATGCAATTAAGGCTTTCGGATTCTTTTATTAATCCGGATACCAGCGGAGACTTTGAGTGGACAGCAAATATGATCAATCTTAATGACGGTAAGAATGATGATTTGCTAGATAAGTGTCAGCCGTTGAAGGAGTATATGATATTGATCAATGAGATCCGCAAAAACAGTGTAAGCATGGGTTTTGAAGATGCTGTTGATACGGCGGTAACTGATTGTATCGAGCACAATGTTTTGAAAAGTTTTTTACTCAAGCACAGGGCGGAGGTGTTGGACGTGTGTATTACAGAATATAATGAAAAATCATTTGTTGATGGCATACGTGAGGAAGGACGTAAGGAAGGGCAAAATCTTCTCGCAACAGTGGTTTTGCGTCTGAGAAATGGAGAAACTCCGGAGCAGATTCTGGCAAGTGGCGTAGATGCCAAAACGATTGAGCTGGCAGAAACAATTAAGTAAAAATTAAGAGAAAAGGCATAAAACAAGGTCGAAAGAGACTTTGCCTTATGCCTTTTTCTGTGAATCAAAAGAAATAGAATTTGAGACCATTTCAAGTTTTGTGTAAACGTTAAAAACTGATATAAGATTTGTGAATAGTTACAAATGGGCAGAGCCGATTTTCCGGATTCTGCCCATATCTGCATTATACAGTAGTTTTTAGGCATGTCAATAAAACCTGCCTAAAATTGACTGCTTTACAGGTTCCGTCCTGCCTATTTTTTCTTTCGCTCTAAAAATCCTTAACCATCCGCTCAATCTCATCTTCATCCAACACCACGCATTTCTTATCCCGAATCGCATAAACCCGTTGACAGATATTCAGTACTGTCGGGCGGTGTGTTGTGACAATACATGTCCTTGGGTAATCATCTTTCATAATATTTTTTAATACTGCACGTTCGGTAGCAACATCCAATGCGGAAGTGGCTTCATCCAGCAACAGAATTGGCGATTTGCGCAGCAGTGCACGTGCGATGGAAAGCCGCTGGGCCTGTCCTTCGGAAAAACCGCCACCGCGCTCCTTGATTTCGCTGTTGATGCCGTCTGGCAGCCGATTGACGAAGTCCCATGCGCAGGCAGATTTTAATGCTTCAATAATTTCATCATCGGTAGCATCCGGTTTTACGACGCGCATATTTTCTGCAATCGTGCCGGAGAACATCGTGTTTCCCTGTGGAACATAGGAAAAAAGTTTACGTGCGGAAGCCGTCAGAGGAAGGCTTTCCGAGGAACCATCTGCCGATATGGAAGAGAGCGTGCCTTCGCCGGATTGTGGGCATAAAAGCGCCAGAATCAGGCGGAGCATTGTTGTTTTTCCCTCGCCGGAAGGACCGACCATAGCGATGATTTCGTGTGGATGCGCTTCGAGGTCTGCGTGTTCAAATACTTCGGTATTGTTGTGGTAAGCATAACTGATATCATGCAAATTCAGACTGATACCGTCTCCGTGATGCTTTTCCGCAAAACGGGAAAAGTCATCGTCTAAGGAATAATCTTCCTGTGGCATTTCCAAAATGTCCATCAGACGTCCAGCGGAGGTTGTCAGACTGATGGCAGAAGGAACCATGTTGATCAGTGAATTTAATGCACCCGTCAAAGTACCTGACAGGGAGAGAAAAAGTGTCATCGTACCATATGTAATTGCGCCGCTCCACACACGGTAAATTCCCCAGCCATAAGAACTGTAAGAAACCAAAAATCCAACGATAGACATGATAAAAGAAGTTACCATGGACATTTTCTGAAAGTCCAGACGCATGGAAATATAGTCTTTCTGGAGATTTTTTAACTTTTCAATATAGGTAGTGATCGCACCGAATGCTTTGATTGTCTGGATGTTGGAAAAGGCCTCCTGATTGAATCCGGACATTTTCGCATTCATGGCAGCACTTCGCTTATTGTTGTTTACCATTCGGTTCATCAGTGTACGGGACATGAGCAGAGATACCGGGATGCCGATAAATGAAAAAATGGCAAACGTCCAGTCCTGATAAATGACAATCGCGAACGCACTGATGAATTTGAATATATTGATGATCAGATTTGGAACCCAGCTTAAGATACCACTTGAAATCGTTGAGGCATCGGAACTCCAGCGTGTCAGCAAATCACCGGTATGATAATTTGTGATGGATTCCCAGTCGGTGACCAGCATTTTGGAGAAAATGTCAGCTTTGATTTCTGCATCGACTTTCAGGCTGATCCAGTTGGAAGCATAACTTGTAATCTGACTGACCAGCGTATTGCCGATGGACAGGCCGACCATAAGACAGAATGTCTGGACAAGTTTTCCGGTCTGGTGTCCGGTGATGATATCGACCAGGTCTTTGGAAACAACACTGCTTCCCAGGCCGACAACTGTACCAAAGAGCCCGAGCGCCGTATAAAAAATCATGGCCAGCCAATAGTGCCTTGCGTATTGATAAATCCATTTTGTCTGACGGATCATATCTTTTAGCATGCCCTCTTTGATACGGACATGAATATGTTTTAAAGTTTCTAACATGTTGCAGTACCTTTCAAGTAATCATCAATGGCTTCCTTCATAGTGGCAGCAGCTGCGTTTCCCATATTGCAGCAGAGACGTGCCACATAGATTTCAGAAGACAAATTTTCTGTAAAATGCAGATTTGTGTGAAGCTGCTCCTTTGTCCAGGACGGCGAGATGAGCCGCTGCGAAACAAGAAGAGCTTTTTCGTGCAGCTCTAAAGATTCTATATGGTTTTCCGATGCCTGTTGCAGGAGAATGATACCTCCGAGCGGATATGTTTTGATGTCAAAAATTTCGGAAGTTCCGCACCACGGAAGACCGTAGACCACAGGTGTCCCATCTTTGAACGACAAAAGGTTGAGATCACCGTTGATCAACGGCGTATCATAAAGCTTGTGCCACAAATTTGTGTGAGTGGATTTTCCTGTGCCGGACGGGCCGGAAAAAAGCCAGGCTTTTTCCCTATAATAAATAGAAGCAGAATGTAGTGCAAAGATACCGCTTTTCTGTGCCCGGTAAAGATAAAAAAGCCGCATGGCATGAAACAGATCTTCCACCAGCTGTTCATTGCAGAATGGGGAACAGTAAATGTCGGCCTGTGTAGCATCTTTGGTGACACGCCCTTCATACACACCGCTCATGGATGGAAACAGGAACGTGTAGAAACTGTCACAGTCCATGATATAGAGATCCTGATTACGCAGAAGCAGTGTTCCATTTCCTTTTGTGGAAGGATAATAGCCGTGAATCTGAATTGTCAGATCCGGTTGCCGGTCTGCCGGAAGTCCGGATTCAAAGGCATCAAATTTATCAGAAAAAAATGCTTCTTTTCCACGGAATGCAACATAAAGTTCTCCGATACATAAAATTTTACAGAGTGGTTCGGGTTGTGCAGGGGCAGCATAGCCGGTGATCATTCCAAAAGTGCTGAGTGTGGAAAGGAAAGTTTCCATGTCTTCTTTAAAAGAAGGGAGATCCTCCGGGGTGCCATCAAAAAAAGTAAAAAATTTATGCAATAATTCGTCAGATGATATTTCCTGCGCTAAGGTTTGCCACAAAAATACACCGGTATCATTGAGCTGCACGCCGCGTTTTAAATCAGCGATATTTTGGCCGTATGGGAGCAGATAGGGTACACCTGCAATGGTTTCCAAAAGATATCCGTCTGCCTGTTTCATATATTCCTCCAGAAGTGCCTGCATCGAAATTGTTTTCAGGCATTATTTATACCTGATTATAGCATTTTTCAGGGTAAAATGCTATGATGGATGAGAAAACAAAAAAGAATATGACAGGGAAAGAAAAAGAAGAGATTGAAGGAAAAAACAACGGAACGAATTGATATAGAAAAGCTTTTAGAAGATGGAAAAATCATACAGATCAAACCACAGGGGTATAGCATGTATCCGCTGCTTTTGCCGGGACGTGATGAGGTACAGATTGAAAAAACAGACATCACAAAAGCAAAGAGAGGTGATGTTCTTCTGTATCGAAGGCAGGAGGGAATTCTCGTGCTGCATCGTGTGTATCGCAGAACAAAGGATGGATTATACATGGTGGGGGATAATCAGACAGAAATCGAGGGGCCGCTTGCACTTAGTCAGGTGCGGGGCAAAATGATCGCTGTCAGAAGAAACGGAAAAAGCTTTTCCACAGGGAATCCTCTATATGTGATTTTCAGCCGGATATGGCTGATTTTACGGCCTTTTCGCCCTGTAATTTCCAAAATAATACATAAAATGCATCCTTTTCGCGAAGCAAATTAAAAAAAAGCTTGTAAAATCAGCATTTCCTATGCTATAATGCTTAAATGACTGTAGTAGTCGCAGTATGCCCTTTTATAAAATGGCATACAAAGGATAAAGAGTGTACATGGAATTGATATATATAAGGAGGAAACAATTAAAATGAGTGTACAGGTTGAAAATTTAGAGAAGAATATGGCAAAGCTTACCATCGAGGTTCCGGCAGAAGAGCTGGAGAAGGCTATTGAGTCAGCTTACCAGAAACAGAAGAAACAGATCAGCGTTCCTGGTTTCCGTAAAGGAAAAGTTCCGAGAGCTATGATTGAAAAGATGTATGGCGCAGGTGTATTCTATGAAGATGCAGCCAACACCCTGATGCAGCAGAATTACCCATCTGCAGTAGATGAGAGTGGAATTGATATCGTATCCCGCCCGACTGTAGATGTTGTACAGATCGAGAAAGGAAAGCCTTTCATCTTTACAGCTGAGGTTGCTGTTAAGCCAGAGGTTACACTCGGAAAATACATGGGAGTAACAGTTACAAAGATTGATACTACCGTAACAGATGAAGAAGTTGACGCTGCATTAGAGCAGGAGCGCAACAATAATGCAAGAACAGTTACTGTAACTGACAGACCGGTTGCAGAAGGTGATACAGCTGTTATCGATTTTGAGGGATTCGTTGACGGTGTTGCGTTTGAAGGCGGCAAGGGAGAGAATCATCCATTAGAGATTGGTTCCCACACATTTATCGATACATTCGAAGATCAGTTGGTTGGAAAGAATGCTGGAGATGAGGTTGAAGTTAATGTAACATTCCCAGAGCAGTATCAGGCAGCTGACCTTGCTGGAAAGCCAGCTACATTCAAGGTTAAGATCAACGAGATCAAGGCTAAGGAGCTTCCAGAGTTAGATGATGAGTTCGCACAGGATGTATCCGAGTTCGATACTTTAGCTGAGTACAAGGAAAGCTTAAAGAAGAACCTTGAAGAGAAGAAAGAGAACGAAGCTAAGCGTACAAAAGAAGACGAAGCAGTACAGAAGATCATTGACAAGTCCAAGATGGATCTGCCGGAGGCAATGATCGATACACAGTGTGAGACAATGGTAGAAGAGTTCGCTCAGAGAATCGCACAGAGTGGTCTTTCAATGGATCAGTACTTACAGTTCTCAGGACTTACAATCGACGGATTAAAGGAGCAGGTTCGTCCAGAAGCTATCTCCCGTATCCAGGGAAGCCTTGTTCTTGAGCAGATTGCTAAGGAAGAAAACATTGAAGTTACAGACGAAGATGTAAATGCAGAGATCGAGAAGATGGCTGCAAACTACGGTATGGAAGCTGATAAGCTCAAAGAGTACATGGGAGACGCAGAGAAGGATTCCATGAAGAAAGAACTTGCAATTACAAAGGCAGTAGATCTTGTAATGGCTAACGTTAAGGAGAGAGCTAAGGCAAAGAGCAAGAAGGAAAAAGAGGCAGAGGCTGAGGCAGAAGCATAATTCCGGTTGCTTAAATGAATGATATAGACTGGTCTGGGCAAAACCAGACCGGTCTTTTACACTTTTATTAAGGAGGCGTTTTTCTATGAGTTTAGTACCTTATGTCATCGAACAAACGAGCAGAGGCGAGAGAAATTATGACATCTACTCCCGTTTATTAAAAGACAGAATTATCTTCCTTGGAGAAGAAGTAAATGAGACAACTGCAAGTCTTGTAGTTGCCCAGCTGTTATTTTTAGAGTCTGAAGATCCGGGAAAGGATATCCAGTTATATATCAATTCTCCGGGTGGAATGGTAACTGCAGGTATGGCAATCTATGACACAATGCAGTATATCAAATGTGATGTGTCTACCATCTGTATCGGTCTGGCTGCAAGTATGGGAGCGTTCCTTCTTGCAGGTGGAGCAAAGGGCAAGCGTTATGCGCTTCCGAACGCAGAGATCATGATCCACCAGCCATCCGGTGGAGCAAAAGGTCAGGCAACAGAAATCGAGATCGCAGCAGAGAACATCTTAAAGACAAAGAAACGTCTGAATGAGATCCTTGCTGAGAATACAGGAAAACCTTACGAGGTTATCGCAGCAGACACCGAGCGTGACCATTATATGTCCGCACAGGAAGCTGCTGATTATGGATTGATTGATGGTGTGATTACAAAAAGATAATGTAACATCCTCTACGATAATTTAAGAGGCGTTACCTGATGCCTCTGGCCAAAACCGCCAGAGGTATTCTTGAATAAGGGGTAGGCATCCCTTGCATAAGGAGTGAATTATGGCAGGAAAGAATGATGGAAAAATTCGCTGCTCTTTTTGCGGCAAAACACAGGATCAGGTAGGAAAACTGATTTCTGGACCAAATGGTGCATATATCTGCGATGAGTGTGTAGATATCTGTGCTGAAATTATTGAGGAAGAAAATTTCGATGAGAGCAAGGACTCTTCTGCAAAAGAAGATATCAATCTGATCAAGCCGGAAGAGATGAAGGCATTTTTAGATGATTATGTAATCGGACAGGATCAGGCAAAGAAAGTGCTCTCCGTTGCAGTATATAATCATTACAAGCGTGTGCTTGCAGGAAATGATCTGGGTGTGGAACTTCAGAAGAGTAATATTCTTATGCTGGGACCGACTGGTTCCGGTAAGACACTTCTGGCACAGACTTTGGCGCGCGTGATCAATGTTCCGTTTGCAATCGCAGATGCGACAACTTTGACAGAGGCCGGTTATGTAGGTGAGGATGTGGAGAACATTCTTCTGAAACTGATTCAGGCAGCTGATTATGATGTGGAGCGTGCGCAGCATGGTATCATCTACATTGATGAGATCGATAAGATCACAAAGAAATCAGAGAATGTATCGATCACAAGAGATGTGTCCGGCGAAGGTGTGCAGCAGGCACTTCTTAAGATTCTTGAAGGAACCGTTGCATCCGTTCCGCCACAGGGAGGTCGTAAGCATCCGCAACAGGAACTGATTCCGATTGATACCACCAATATTCTTTTCATCTGCGGTGGTGCATTTGATGGATTAGAGAAAATTGTTGAGTCTCGTATGGACGCTTCTACCATTGGCTTCAATGCAGAAGTAAAAGCAAAATCAGAGATGAATATCAGTGATGCATTCAAACGTGCGCTTCCACAGGATTTTGTTAAGTTCGGTCTGATTCCGGAATTTATCGGACGTGTACCAATTACCGTATCTTTGGATGCACTGGATCGCAACGCTTTGATCCGTATTTTACAGGAACCAAAGAATTCTCTGATCAAGCAGTATACGAAGCTGTTCGAACTTGACGGCGTGGGACTTGAATTCAAAGATGATGCCGTTGAGGCAATTGCGGATAAGGCTTTGGAGCGCAAGACCGGAGCCAGAGGACTTCGTGCAATCATGGAAGCAGTTATGCTCGATCTGATGTACCGGATTCCATCCGATGAGACCATCAGTAAGTGTGTGATTGACAAAGCACTGGTAGAGAAGAATCTTGCTTTGGATGGAAGCGAAGTGCCTGCCATCGAGAAGAAAGACGAAGAAAAAGATGAGGAACTTGCGTCTTAATCAGGAGTAGATACAAGTGGAAGATAAAATATATACAATGCCTGCGGTTGCCCTGCGCGGAATGACCATTCTGCCGGGGATGGTCGCACATTTTGACATCAGCAGAGAACGGTCCATCAAGGCGGTCGAGACAGCAATGATGGGAGATCAGTTGATTTTTCTTGTGACGCAGAAGAATGCAAACGAGGAGAATCCACAGGTCTCCGATCTGTTCTCCATTGGTGTTGTGGCGAATATCCGACAGGTAATTAAATTACAAAATGATATTGTGCGCGTTCTCGTAGAGGGAAGCAACCGCGCAGAATTATATGAATTTACAGAAGAAACAGAATATATTGAGGCACGTATTATTTCTTACGAGTCACAGAACGATGAAGATCTGCCGGAACAGGCTGCGTCTGCAATGTGCATGAGTGTACAGGAGACTTTTGCCAAGTATGCAAAGCTTCATGGAAAAATCAGCCGGGAAGTGGTACATCAGGCGGAGGAGGAACGCAATCTCTCACAGCTTCTCGATTATGTGGGAAATAATCTGCCGGTGCACTATGATGAAAAACAGAAGATTCTTGAGGCCATCAGTCTGACGCAGCGCTACGAAGTACTTTTGGGTATGCTGTTGCAGCAGATTGAAATTCTTGCAATCAAGAAAGATTTCCAGAAAAAAGTGCAGGAACGTGTGGAAAAGCATCAGAAAGAATACGTTCTTCGTGAACAACTGGCTTTGATCCGGGAGGAACTTGGCGAGACAAATACGGATTCCGACGCAGAAGAATATGAAAAGAAGCTCAAAGAATTACAGGCTTCCAAGGAAGTGAAGGATCGTATTCACAAGGAAATCCAGCGTTTCAAAGGCATTTCGGCGAATTCTTCCGAGAGCACGGTAAGCCGTGGGTATATTGAAACACTGTTAGAACTTCCGTGGGAGAAAGAATCGGTTGATAATAAGGATTTAGAACAGGCAAAGAAGATTCTTGATGAGGATCATTATGGTCTGGATAAAGTAAAGGAACGCATTTTGGAGTTCCTTGCTGTCCGTAATCTGACAGGAAAAGGCGAAAGCCCGATTATTTGTCTGGTAGGACCTCCGGGAACCGGTAAGACAAGCATTGCCCGCTCTATCGCAAAGGCGCTGGATAAGGAATATGTACGCATTTCCTTAGGTGGTGTCAGAGATGAGGCGGAGATTCGCGGTCACAGAAGAACTTATGTGGGAGCGATGCCTGGACGAATCGTTGCGGGACTTCGGACGGCAGGCGTTCGCAATCCGCTCATGCTTTTGGATGAGATTGACAAGATGAGCAGCGATTACAAAGGCGATACCGCATCAGCAATGCTTGAGGTTCTTGATTCGGAACAGAATCACAAGTTCCGCGATCATTACGTGGAGTTGCCAATTGATTTGTCAGAAGTGCTTTTTGTTGCAAGTGCAAACTCCCTGCAGGACATTCCGGGACCATTGATGGATCGCATGGAGATTATTGAGGTGAGCAGTTATACGGAGAACGAGAAGTTCCATATTGCAAAGGATCACCTCATGGCAAAGCAGTTCGCAAAGAATGGCATCGAAAAGGGGCAGTTGAAAATCACTGACAAGGCATTGAAGGATATGATTTCTTTCTATACGAGAGAGGCCGGTGTCCGTGGACTTGAGCGCCGGATTGGAGAAATCTGCCGCAAGAGTGCGAGAAAGCTGTATGAGAAGGAGACTGACAAAGTCCGTGTTTCTGCCGGCAATCTTGAAGAGTATCTTGGTAAAACAAAGTATCGTCCGGACAAGAAGAATAAAAAGGATGAAGTTGGAATTGTGCGTGGACTTGCATGGACAAGCGTTGGCGGTGTGACTCTTGAAATTGAAGTCAATGTAATGCCGGGCAAAGGAAATCTGGTACTTACCGGAAAGCTTGGAGATGTCATGAAAGAGTCTGCACAGACCGGCATCAGTTATATTCGTTCCATTAGTGGACAGTATGACGTGAAGCCGGAATTTTTCCAGGAGAATGATATCCATATCCATATTCCGGAGGGAGCGGTACCGAAAGATGGACCATCGGCAGGTATTACGATGGCACTTGCCATGCTTTCTGCTATTACTAATCATCCGGTGCGCGCAGATATTGCAATGACCGGAGAAATCACGCTGCGGGGGCGCGTACTTCCAATCGGAGGTCTCAAGGAAAAACTGCTGGCAGCAAAGAATGCAGGAATGCATACTGTATGCGTTCCAAAAGAAAACGAAAAAGATCTCAGCGAGATTTCAGAAGAAATTACAGAAGGAATGGAAATACTTCTGGTGGAACATATGGATCAGGTAATAAAGGCTGCTTTTGTATAAGACAGCCTTTATTGTTACACTGCAAAAGTAAGTGCGCACTTTTTTATCGTAGAAAAGAGGTACCGTATGGTAATAAAAAATGTAAATCTGGAGACCGTGTGTGGAATTACGAGTACAATTCCGGACAATATACTTGATGAAGTGGCTTTCGCCGGAAAGTCAAACGTGGGAAAGTCATCCCTGATCAATGCGCTGATGAACCGAAAAGCGCTGGCCCGTACTTCATCCCAGCCGGGAAAGACCCAGACGATTAATTTTTATAATGTCAATGAATCGATGTATCTGGTGGATCTGCCGGGATATGGTTATGCGAATGCAAATGTGGAAATCAAGGCGAAGTGGGGACAGATGATTGAGAATTATCTGCATACTTCCAAGCGCCTGAAAGCGGTGTTTCTGTTGATCGATATCCGCCACGAGCCATCGGAAAATGATCAGCTGATGTACGAGTGGATGGGGCATCAGGGATATGCACCGATTATTATTGCAACCAAAGCAGACAAGTTAAAACGTGGACAGGTTATCCGCCATGTGCAGATGATCAGGGAAGTGTTGCAGATGGAGCCGGAATCCATAGTGATTCCGTTTTCGGCAGAGACAAAGCAGGGGCGCGAAGAAATCTGGGAGCTGATTGATTCCCTTGTGGAAATCCCGGAAGAAATTCTTGAGGAACAAAAGAAAAAAGAACAAAAGAAACAAAAAGAACAGGCGCAGAAAAATGATGCACCTGCCCGCAAGCCACGGTGGAAAGCAACGGATCGTCCGGTGGCAAAGAAAACACAGAAGAAAGCAGCGGCAAAAAAGAAAGCAAATAAAAAGAAAGGATAGTGTCAAGTTTTCTATGAAAAAGAATAAGAATTTATTTGTATGTCTGATGCTGGCCGGCATTCTGCTGGTGTCTGTCCTTATCGGAACTGTGGCTGCCCGCAGGCAGGAAACACCCGCATCCAAAGAGCTTACGGTAGTTACTTCTTTTTATCCAATGTATATTGCAGCCGAGAATGTTATTGGAGATGCCACAGATGTGAGACTCGAAAATCTCAGTGAACCACAGACCGGCTGTCTGCATGACTTTCAGCTGACGCCGGAAGATATGAAGCTTTTGAGCACGGCGGATGTGTTTATCATCAATGGAGGCGGAATCGAATCGTTTATGAAAGATGTGGCGGCAGCTTATCCGGATCTTACGATCATTGAGGCCTGTGAGAATGTGCAGCTTCTTGCCGAGGGGAACGACGAAAATGCACATGCATGGATGAGTATTGCGGCATATGAGACACAGGTGCAGACGATTGCAGATGAACTGGGAAAAGCAGATGCAGCACACAAGGACCTCTATGAGGCAAATGCAAAAGCCTATAAAGAAAAGCTGGAGCCTTTGAAGGAACGCCAGAAAAAGATTGCAGAAGCAGCAAACGGGCAGAATGTGATTCTGTTCCATGAAGCCTATGATTATGTAGCAGAGGATTACGGATTGAATGTCAGTTATGTGCTGGATCTGGATGAAGAGCGACAGGTCAGCGCCGGAGAGATCGCGGATGTGCTCGCAGCGGTCAAAAAGGATCATGTAAAATATATCCTGGCAGAGGAACTTTATGGAAAAAGCACCGGCGATACGATCGAGGCAGAATCCGACGTGAAGGTGTTGTATCTCGATCCTCTGAACAAAGGCAACTATGATGCGGACAGTTATCTGGAAGGAATGTCAAAGAATATGGACATTCTCGAACAGTATCTGGACAGATAGAAAGGAGCGCAGCCATGCGCAAGATTATTAACCCTTGTGGGTTTCATTGTATCAAGGTAAATCACCTTGGCGTAAAATTCAATGAACAGATTGTGCTGGATGATGTGAATCTGCACATTCACTGCGGATCGCTCAATGCGATCATTGGAAAAAACGGTGCGGGAAAATCAACCTTGATCCGGGCAGTGTTAGGCAATATCCCACATACCGGAGATATTGAGTTCCGCGACACCAAGGATGGAAAAATACAGAAATTAAAAATCGGATATGTGCCACAGTCGGTCAATATTGAGAAAGATACACCGGTCAGTGTGTATGACCTGCTGGCAAGTTACGAATCTCATTATCCGGTATTTCTGCCCAAAAGCCGTAAGCTTTATGAAAAAATTAAAGAGAATCTGAGAGTGTTTGAGGCAGAAGACCTCATTGACAAGCAGGTATGTAATCTTTCCGGCGGACAGTTGCAGCGAGTCCTTTTGTCCTTAGCAGTTATGGATGAGCCGAATTTGCTGCTTTTGGATGAGCCGGTATCCGGTATCGACCAGAATGGTATGGAACTTTTTTTCCGTACGATGACATATCTCAAGGAGCATTATGATCTGGCAATCATTCTGATTTCCCATGATCTGGATTATGTGGCAAAGTATGCGGACCATGTGGTGCTTTTGGATAAAACAGTTTTAAAGCAGGGAACTGTCCGGGAAGTGTACGACAGTCCCGAGTTCGAGCGAATCTTTTCGATTGGCAGTGAAGAAAAATGGATCAAGGAGGAGAATGCAGATGAGTAACTGGTTTGCCTGGCTGGATTATGGTTTTATGAAAAATGCGTTGATTGCGATTCTGATCATCACTCCTTTGTTCGGGCTGATGGGCACGATGATCGTAAATAAAAAGATGGCATATTTTTCGGATGCATTGGGACATTCGGCACTCACCGGAATTGCTGTGGGTGTGGTCTGTGGCATGCAGGATACGAATTTGTCCATGGTATTGTTTGCCATTGTTTTTGCATTGCTTTTAAATAAAATCGGGAGTGCAGGGATTGCGACAGACACAATTATATCGGTATTTTCTTCCTGTTCGGTGGCAATTGGACTTGCGATATTGTCAAAAGGCGGTAATTTCAGCAAATATTCGAGTATTCTTGTCGGAGATGTATTAAGTATCACAAGACGTGAGATTTTCTATCTTGTAGCAATTTTCGTAGTGACGATTGTATTCTGGGTACTTTGCTTTAACTGGCTGAATGCAGTCTGTATTCATCGCGCATTGGCGGGAAGCAAACAGATTCCTGTGCGTCTGATGGACAATATTTTTGCAGTATTGGTGGCATTGATCGTAACGCTTTCCATCAAATGGGTCGGTATTCTGATTATCAATGCGCTACTTATTCTTCCGGCGGCTTCGAGCCGGAATATCTCGGTAAATATGCGGGAGTATCATCTGTTTTCCGTAATCTTTTCCGTATTTTCCGGTGTGGTGGGACTTGTGCTGTCCTATTATACGAATGTGGCGACCGGCCCGACCATTGTAATTATTGCTTCCGTGATTTATTTCATGACTTATTTTTTCGGGAAAAAGTGCAAAGAATAAAATTCAGATGATTATTTTTCTCATATGATACACGCGGATTTGACCGCAAAACATTCTTATGGTACAATTGTTGTATACAAAATACAGAGGAAATACACATGGATGAAATTAAGTTAAAAGCGTTAGCGAAGATTAATCTCGGACTGGATGTGGTCAGAAGACGGGAGGATGGATATCACGAGGTGCGTATGGTGATGCAGACAATTCATCTGTACGACCAGCTTCTTATTCAGAAGAGTGAGACGCCGGGCATTCAGATACATTCGAACCTGAGCTTTCTTCCGGTCAATGAAAACAATCTGGTGTATAAAGCCGGAAAATTGCTGATGGATGAGTTTGATATTCACACAGGCGTATCCGTGGAACTGAACAAACGCATTCCTGTTGCTGCCGGTATGGCAGGCGGAAGTACTGATGCGGCAGCCATGCTGTATGGAATGAATCAGTTGTTCGGGTTAAAGTTAAAGCGTAAAGATCTCATGGAACGCGGTGTACAGATCGGTGCGGATGTACCTTATTGTATTATGCGTGGTACAGCTTTGGCAGAGGGAATTGGAGAGAAACTTTCTTCTCTGCCTCCGATGGTCAAATGTCCGGTACTGATCGCAAAACCGGCGGTTTCTGTTTCTACCAAATTTGTATATCAGAATCTGAAACTTAATGAACAGACGCCGCATCCGGATATCGATGCTTTGATCACGGATATTCGAAATTCAGATCTCGATAATATCTGTGCAGATATGGGAAATGTACTGGAAACAGTGACAATCCCGAATTATCCGGTCATTGCACAGATAAAGGAGCAGATGTTAAAGTCAGGAGCGAAAGCTTCCATGATGAGTGGCAGCGGACCGACGGTATTTGGTCTTTTTGGAGATGAGGAGACTGCCCGGAGGGCACGGGCAGAGATGAAAGCGTCCGGACTTGCAAAACAAGTGTATCTTACCTCAATCTATAACAATCGCAGATAGTTTTATTACAACGAGCAGAGAATGGAGAATGAGAATATGACAGATGATTTAACGCTGAATATGAATGCGTATCTGCCACTGAGAGACGTTGTGTTCAATACGCTGAGAGAAGCTATTTTAAAAGGAGACCTTAAACCTGGAGAGCGACTGATGGAGTTGCAGCTGGCTTCAAAACTTGGAGTGAGCCGTACCCCGATCCGTGAGGCGATTCGGATGTTGGAGCAGGAAGGTCTCGCAGTGACCACCCCGCGCAAGGGTGCGGAAGTGGCAAAGATGACACTCAAGGATATGGAAGATGTATTGGAAATCCGGGATGCACTCGATGAGCTTGCTGTGCGTATTGCATGTCAGAAAATCAGCGATGAGCAGTTAAAGCAGCTTGAAGATATGAAGGAGCTTTTTGAAAAAAGCACACAGACGGGTAATGTTAAAAAAATCGCGGAAGCAGACGTGACGTTCCACGATGTGATCTATGAGGCAACTGGCAATCCGAAGCTTGTTACGCTTTTAAACAATCTGCGGGAGCAGGTCTATCGTTACCGTGTAGAGTATATCAAAGATCCAAAGAATTATCCGACATTGATTGCGGAACATGAGGCAATTTTAGAAAGTCTTAAAAACCGGGATGTCAAGAATGCGGTGGAAGCTATGCATGTGCATGTGGCAAATCAGGCAGAAGCGGTCAAGACTGTGATTCAGGAACAGGAATAAATCAATGTATATAATTTCCCGAATAGGGCAAAGTAAGAGCAGATGCGTGATGCATCTGCTCTTATTTTATTTATGCCGTAACAGTTCGGGTTTATGGTTGCCATCTAAGAAAGGGGAGATTTACATGACAGAGATTTCCACGCAGATTCAAAAAAATATAGACGCATACAAGGCGCTGTTTGCGGATTGCGCCGATATTAAAATGCGTGAAATGATGCTTGGCAGTGGTAAAAACCGAAAATGCTTTCTGGCATATATTGAGGTTGCGGTATCTAATATCCTCGTGGAAAATACCGCTTTGGGGCAGTTGATTGCGGCGCTGGAACATATGCCGCAGGAGAAAATCAATCGGACGTTGGATACAAATGCATTGGGGATTGCGGATGTCACACCTTATAAGTATTTAGAAGACGCAGCAGCCGGCATGCTGACCGGAGATGCAATTCTTTTTATCGATGGATATGGAAAAGCATTAAAGATTGCAGACAAGGGGTATCCGGGGATGGGGGTGCAGGAACCGGATTCCGAGAAGGTAATTCGTGGATCAAAAGAGGGATTTACGGATTCCATTAAAACCAACACGGCATTAATCAGAAAACGCATTCGTTCTACCAAAGTAAAAGTGGAGGAGATACAGGAGGGGGTTCGTTCGCACACAGCAATTGATCTGGTCTATATGAAAGATCTGGCTTACCCCGACGTACTGGCAGAGATTAAAAAAAGGCTACAGAGATTTGAAGTTGACGGGATTTTGGATAGTGGAGTGTTAGAACAGCTGGCAGAGGAGAAGTGGTATTCGCCTTTTCCACAGTTTCAGACGACGCAGCGGCCGGATCGAGCGGCGAATGTAATCCTTGAGGGAAGAATTGTCCTCTTGTGCGACAATTCACCCGTGGCACTGATTCTTCCTACAGATTTTAATTCTTTTTTGAAAACCAGTGATGATTATTACAACCGATTTGAAGTTGCAACATTCGCGAGAATCCTCCGGTATCTGGCGGCTTTTTTTGCGATGACACTGCCGGGATTGTATCTGGCGGTAACAAATTTTCATACCCAGATTCTTCCGACACCACTTTTACTCTCGTTTTGGGAGGCTCGTATCGGCGTGCCGTTTCCGGCGGCACTTGAGGTGGTGCTGATGGAAGTATCTTTTGAGTTGCTTCGGGAAGCGGGGGTGCGACTGCCGGGGGCGATGGGAAACACGATTGGTATTGTGGGAGGCCTGATTATCGGGCAGGCAGCCGTGGATGCAAATATTGTCAGTCCAATCGTTGTCATTGTGGTGGCATTTACCGCACTTTGCTCTTTTTCAATACCGAATGAGGAATTTGCATTTTCCTTTCGTATCTTGAAATTTTATATGATTGCACTATGTGCATGGCTGGGCTTTTTCGGATTCCTGCTTGGAATGCTTACGGTGCTTATTCATCTGTCGAGACTGAAAAGCTTTGGTATTCCGTATCTGATGCCGTTTGTGGGAGCAGATCTTACCGGCTATGCTGATGAACGCGACTCTATCTGGCGGGCACCGCTCCGCAAAATGCGCAAGAGACCGATCTATGCGAAAAGGAACCAGCGGGTGCGCCTGCGGGAACGGAACAGGGGAGGAAAGTAATTCATGTTTTCAGATAATAACAGAATTTCGACGCGGCAGGTTTTTCGGTTGTTTGTCTTTGATTTTATTGGAATGAGTACACTTGTGCTGCCAGGGGTACTGGCGCAGATGACCGGGTGTGATGGTTTGTTTGCCATTCTGTTAGGAGGGGGGATGTCTTCCATTTATCTTTGGTATCTTGCAAGGGCAATGAAGGAGATGGATGGGGATCTGACTGGTTATATGAAAAAGTCACTTCCAGTATGGCTGTATTTCTTTCTTTATGTACTCCTGATTGTTCACTGTATCATAGAGGCGGGATATGGCGCATATGTATTTGCAGACGTTATGAAAAAAAGCCTTGTGGGAGAGGAAGCCTATACGTTAATTCTCGTGTTGATTCTGCTGGTGACAGCATATGCCATACGATCTGGAATCGAGAGTCGTGCGCGTGTTTATGAAGTGCTTTTCTGGCTCTTATTTGTTCCATTGCTGATTATGTTTGTGATTGCGGCAAATGATGTGAATTTCACATATATGGGCCCCTTTTTTGTGCATTCGGTATCATCTGTGGCAGATGGTGGGTTTGAAGTGTTCTGCTATCTTACACCGCTTTTTCTTGTGTTGTTTTTTCCGGCATATACGAAAAGAAAGAGCCGTCAACAGATGATTGCAGCAGTGTTTGCGGCGTTGTGGTTTGCGGTACTTGTTCTTCTGGTAATGTATGTTATATTGCTTGGCAATTTTGGAGATCGGGCGCTGGGGACCATGCAGTACCCGGCAGTCATTCTTATGAGCAACATCCATCTGCGCGGCGGATTTGTAAAACGACTGGATGCGTTTATGATTGCCATATGGTTTTTTACACTGTTTGCACTGGTGGGAGTATTCCTGTTTTATGCAGAAAAGATTCTGTATCAATTGCTTCCCGGCAGGGAAAATGAAAAAGTATCAGAAAAGCAAAAAGGAGGGATGGACTGGAAAAAATGGGGGACACTTGGAGGCGTTCTGGTTCTGACCTTTCTTGTGGCAGAATGGTTTTACCATGGAAATCTGACGGAATGGTATATTGCCTATATGCGTTGGCTTGGTGTGCCGTTTCTTGTGGTTTTTCCAATGTTAATTCTTGTGGTGGGAAAAGCAAAACGAAAGCGAACGGTGGTAAATGGGATTGTGCTTGTGCTCTGCTTTGCAGGAACCATGCAGCTTACAGGCTGCGGTGCTACGGAATTGGAAGACCGGTGCTTTCCGATGATGGCGGCGGTGGACAAAGACAATACACAGATTTTATTTTCTTATGGATTCCCGGAATTGAGCCAGAAAGATAACACCGATTTGGCGGAAGCAAAAGTAAGCGCAGCGATGGGCACAGGAGCAAATTTTCCAGAGGCATTGCATAAGTATGAAGAGCAATTGAGTAAAGCAGCTGACTGTAATCATATGAAAGTACTTGTGGTCGGTCAGAAACTTGCGGAGGATGAGGCACATTTTACAGAACTGCTTTCCTATTTGCGGGAAAAGGAATTGTATCCGAGAAACACATATGTCTGCTTTACGGATACTGCCGATGATCTGTATGCAATTGAGAAAAATCTGCCGGAAGATTTAGGCTCCTACATCGAAGCATATCTGCAGAACCATGAGACAGAAAAACAGATCCGTCTTTTAAATCTTGGCATTCTGCTGGATGAACAGCTAAATCAGCGGCAGGTGTTACAATTTCCGTATCTGACGATGCAAAATCAGGCAATTGTGTGGGAGAGCAATTATGTGATCGATCATGGAGAACCGGCAGGAAGAATCATCATAGAATGATGAAAAAATGTTTAGAACTTTCAAATATGGACAGTCTTATAGTAGGCAATACATATTTGGAGGTTCGTATGAGAAAGCATAACGGGAAAAAAATAATTGGCGCAATACTTCTGCTGGTGATACTTGTTCTGGTGGGAAATGGAAAAATGCAGCAGGCGAAAGCGGATCCGCTTCAGCCGGAAATCGCCCGGAAGATTTTACGTTTTCATATTCTGGCAAACAGTGACAGCGAAGAAGACCAGGCCGTCAAAATAAAGGTACGAGATGCGATTGGAAAGATGATGGGACCGAAACTTGCAGACAGCAAAAATCTGGAGGAAACAAAAAAGATCGTTTCGGAGAATATGAACGATATTGTAGCACTTGCTGAAAAGACCCTTGAAGACAATGGATATACTTACGGTGCAGCCGCAGAACTTGCCCATGTACAGTTCCCGGAAAAAAACTATGGGGACTATACATTTCCGGCAGGAGAATACGAGGCATTGGAAGTGACACTTGGAAAAGGTGGTGGACATAACTGGTGGTGTGTGCTTTATCCGAATATGTGTTTTCAGGGCACAGTCTACGAAATCGTGGATGAAGAAGCAGACGAAGCACTGCGTGAAGTACTTACACCGGAAGAGTATGCAGATGTATTTGATTCGGGAAAATTGGAGATTCGCTTTAAATTTCTTGAATATTTCCGATAAAACAGTTATGATACATAAAGAATTACAGTAAGGAGCAATCATGACAAAAGAAGTACTGCTTGCAATCAGGGGATTACAGATTGCAGAGGATGAACAAAAAGATACCGTGGAAACTATCTCTCCGGGAGAATATTATTTCCGTAACGGAAAGCACTTTTTTCTCTATGAAGATGTCGAAGAAGGACAGACAAAGGTTACAAAGAATATCATAAAGGTTTCCAAAGACTATATGGAACTGACCAAAAAGGGAATAGTGAATGTACATATGGTCTTTGAGAAGAATAAAAAGAATGTGACGTATTATCACACGCCTTATGGAAGTCTGCTCATTGGCATCGATGCGTATCGTGTGGATATTGCGGAAGAAGAGGACGAGATCGTTGTGGAAGTGGAATATGAGCTGGAAATCAACAATGAACATGTTGCAGACTGCCATATTCGCCTGAAGGCAAATCCACAGCGAAGCACAGAATTTCACATACTCTAAAAGATATGAAAAGAACTGCCACATTATGGCAGTTCTTTTGTGTTTTATTTCTTCTGTTTTTCTTCCTGAAGCTTCTTGTTTGCTTTGTCGTACTGTGCCTGAAGCTTTGCACGAAGACTTTTTTTCTGTTTGCCCTGAGGCTTTTCCAATGGACCGCGAAGACCACGTACACCGGTAATATACAGACCACTTACAGTTGCCTTAACTTCTTTCTTTACCGGGATCTCTTCGAAAATCTTCTCATCTGCAATAAAAGTCATAACTCTTGATCCGACTTTTGCTTTTACAATTGGAAGTTTGGAACGCTGCATCAATTTGTTGGTCTGTGCTAAAACCTGCTGTGGCAGACCGGCATCTTTTAGGCGCATTCGCTTTTTGTCAATGATCAGCATGGATACGGACTGTGCTGCAGCCGCAACCTGTGCATCCTGTTCTTCTTTTTTCTTTTGTGCTTTCTTGCCAAGAAAGTACAGTACAACCATAACTATGAGAAGAATGATGGCGATTATTAATAATACTCTTCCTAACACGATGGAATCCTCCTATTTTTTCTGCTAATTATTGTAGCAAAGATTTTTTCAAAAATCAACGAAGATATATAAAGTTTGTAATTTTGGGCAAATTATGGTATGTTAAATTAGTTAAGTTTTAGACCCGATTGGGTGGGAAAGGATCGTATATTATTATGAAGAAAAGAATCATTGCACTGATGTTGTGCATGACAACCATTCTGGCATTTAACGGATGTGGAAAGGCCAAAACACAGGACACAGAACAGGCAACTGAGAAGGCGCAGGCAACTTACAATGGTCCAAGCAGTGCCCAGATGGAAATTGATCTGGAAAAGCAGGTAAGCAAGCTTGCGGATTACAAAGGAATCGATGTTACAATCTCCGGTAACTATGATGTCAAAGATGGGGATGTGGAAAGCAATATCATGTCGCTTCTTCCATATTATGGAATTACAGGAATCGAAATCAAAGACCGTGATACGGTTCAGAAGGGCGATTATGTCAAGGTGGACTATACCGGATATCTGGATGGAGAAGCTTTTGATGGTGGATCTGCTACAGATGTTATGCTTGATGTTGATAAGAACTACGATGTTACCAATCAGAATTCCTATATTGATGGCTTCTGTGACGGAATGGTTGGATCAAAAGTTGGTTCAGAAATCAGTACAGATGTGACATTCCCGGACAATTATAATGAGAAACTGGGCGGAAAGAAGACCACATTCAAAATCAAAATCAAAGGCATTTATGAACCAATTACGATGGACACACTGACAGACGATATGGTCGCAGATGCTTTTTCGGCACAGAATATTTCTACAAAGAAAGATTTAAAAGAATATGTGCGCAAGATGATGGAAAATCAGGCAAAGAATTCTAAATCACAGGCAACTATCAACGAAGTAGAAAATTATATGATCGAGAACAGCACCGTAGATATCCCGGAGGATTATATGGATGCAAGAATGGGCGAGTATCAGGCAATGTTTGAAAGAAACAACCTGACAGATACCCAGACAATGGATGATTATCTGAAGAAAAACAATACCACACTGGATGATCTGAAGAAGAGCTGGAAGACATCTCTCGAAAAGCAGATTAAGGTGGAATTTATTTTTGAACGCATCGCAGATCTTGAGGATATTCAGGTTACGGATGACGATTTCAAGCAGTTTGTAGATTATCTGGCATCTTCCGGAAACAGCCAGATGACAACAGAGTCTGAAGTGTATGATTACTATGGAAACGGCAATCAGGAGGGTGGAAAGAAAATGCTTCGTCAGCAGTACCGCATCAACAAGGCTATTTCTTATGTAGTAAAGCAGGCAAATGTTACCGTTGAGCCAGCAACTGAATCAACAGAAAACTAAGGATTTATATTTAAATTAAGGGATTAGATTAACGGAGGAAACAAAATGGAGTTAGTAAACATCAGGGACATTTTCCGCAATACGCAGGAGTATGCCAACAAAGAAGTAACCATCGGAGGATGGGTAAGAAGCAACCGTAATTCAAAGAACTTTGGCTTTATCGTTGTCAACGACGGAACTTTCTTTGAGCCGATTCAGGTTGTCTATGCAGACGGGCTGGCAAATTATGAGGAAGTATGTAAAATCAATGTCGGCGCAGCCATCATTGTAAAGGGACAGCTCGTTCCGACACCGGAAGCAAAGCAGCCATTTGAGATACAGGCAGCAGAAGTTACCATTGAAGGAGCTTCCACACCAGACTATCCATTACAGAAAAAGCGCCATACATTTGAGTATCTGCGCACAATCTCACATTTACGTCCGAGAACCAACACATTCGAGGCAGTATTCCGTGTACGTTCTCTGTGTGCTTATGCAATCCACAAATTCTTCCAGGAGCGTGATTTTGTTTATGTACACACACCACTGATTACCGGAAGTGATTGTGAGGGAGCGGGAGAAATGTTCCAGGTTACTACTTTGGATTTGAACAATATTCCAAAGAACGAGGATGGAAGCGTAGATTATTCAAAGGATTTCTTTAATAAGCCAACGAACCTGACCGTATCCGGACAGTTAAATGGTGAGACTTATGCGATGGCATTTAAGAACATCTATACATTCGGACCTACATTCCGTGCAGAAAATTCTAACACGACAAGACATGCCGCAGAGTTTTGGATGATTGAGCCGGAGATTGCTTTTGCAGACCTTGAGGATGACATGATGCTTGCAGAAAGCATGCTCAAATATGTCATCAATTATGTGTTGGAAAATGCACCGGAAGAGATGGCCTTTTTCAATAATTTTGTGGACAAGGGACTTCTTGAGCGACTGGAAAATGTCGTAAGCAATGATTTTGCCCGTGTGACCTATACGGAAGCAATCGACATTCTTTCCAAGCACAATGATAAATTCGATTACAAAGTATCCTGGGGCTGTGATCTGCAGACAGAGCATGAGCGCTATCTGACAGAGAAAATCTACAAACGTCCGGTGTTCGTGACAGATTATCCGAAGGAAATCAAGGCATTCTACATGAAACTGAATGAGGATGGAAAGACCGTTGCAGCAGTGGATTGTCTTGTTCCGGGAATCGGCGAGATCATTGGTGGAAGCCAGCGTGAAGATGATTACGAGAAGCTGCTTGCACGTATCAATGAACTTGGGCTGAAGGAAGAAGATTACAAGTTCTATCTGGATCTGCGCAAGTATGGTTCTGCGAGACATGCTGGATTTGGACTTGGATTTGAGCGTTGCGTGATGTACCTGACAGGTATGGCAAATATCCGCGATGTCATTCCATTCCCAAGAACTGTTAATAACTGCGAATTATAATTGGCTTTTCCACATAAGATTACAGTAGAACATACGGTAGGAGGTCTTGTGTGGAAGAGAGAATGGAAAAAATCAAAGAAAATAATACAGAAAAAAGACATTCCCAGAAAAGAGCCGGAGGATATGCAATACGGTTCTTTGGCTGCTGGCTGCTTACTGTTGCGCTGGCAGTGGGAATGTTTCTTTTTTGGATTTACCTGTCTTTTGAAATGCGTTTATCAGCGGAGGTGATACGGGCAGGGCTGATGGTTTTGTATATTCTTCCTTGTTTTTTAGGGGCGAGAATGGTGCGAAGGAGCTGCCTGTCGTGGAAAATTTTCTGGGGAGCATTCTTAGGAATTGCATATTATGCACTGCTCCTTGTTTTGTCTTTTTTGTGGAGAAAAACACTGGATATTGAGCAGTTACAGCTGACGATTCCGCTGATGTGCACCTTAAGTGGTGTGGCGGGGGTGCTTCGTCTTGGCAGAAACACGAACAAATCATAGTAAAATCATGGCAAAAAGAAAGAAAAAGCTTTGCATATTAATTATGCTGTGCTATAATAACATGGATAGACGGGTTTACACCTAAAGTAGAGAAGAAGGAGAGATTCTTATGAAGCATGTAAAGACATTAAATACAAGAAAGTTACAGAACACAATTAAAAAAGGTGGATGTGGCGAGTGCCAGACATCTTGCCAGTCAGCTTGCAAGACATCCTGCACAGTAGGAAACCAGACTTGTGAGAACTGCAAGTAAGCACTACGTGCCTGCTTGCCAATCCTGAGCCCTGATTGCGAAGCAATTATTTTATATGGGCGAAGGTTCTTGCCAACCCGAGGCATTGCGTAAGCAATTTTATATGTCGAGGGTTATCCCGTTTTAGAGAACCAAATGAATACTCATAAACGGGAGTGACGAAAATATAAATAAACGACCGCGTGCCTTGCGCGCGGTCTGTTTGTGTTAAGAGAGGAGAAATATTATAGTGGTTCATCAGTTTAAGAACAATGGCTATGATATTGTCTTGGATGTGAACTCCGGAGCAATTCATGTAGTTGACGATGTCACCTATGATGTGATCGCAATGTACGAGGAGCATACAAAAGAAGAAATTCTTGCGGCTCTTTCGGACAAGTATTCGGAGACGGAGATAAGAGAAGCAATGGATGAGGTGGAACAGCTTCGTGAGAACGAGGAACTGTTCACGGAGGATGTATACGAGAATCATATTATCGATTTCAAGAAGCGTCCGACGGTAGTCAAGGCGCTTTGCCTGCATATTGCACATGACTGTAACCTTGCCTGTAAATATTGCTTTGCAGAAGAAGGCGAATATCACGGCAGACGTGCACTGATGTCTTATGAGACAGGAAAACAGGCACTTGATTTTCTGATTGCCAATTCAGGCAATCGTCGTAACCTTGAGGTGGATTTCTTTGGAGGAGAACCGTTGCTGAACTTTGATGTGGTAAAGCAGCTGGTTGCTTACGGACGTGAGCAGGAGAAGCTTCATGACAAGCATTTCCGTTTTACACTCACGACGAACGGTGTTTTGCTCAATGATGACATCATGGAGTTTGCCAACAAAGAAATGGATAATGTCGTATTAAGTATTGACGGGCGTAAGGAAGTTCATGATCATATGAGACCGTTTAGAAAAGGAGCCGGAAGCTATGATCTGATCGTTCCTAAGTTTCAGAAGCTGGCAGACAGCCGGAATCAGGAGCGCTATTATGTCCGGGGAACATTTACACATTACAATACGGATTTTTCAAAGGATGTACTGCATCTTGCAGATCTTGGATTTAAGCAGATTTCGGTGGAGCCGGTTGTTGCTCAGCCGACAGATGATTATGCTTTGACAGAGGAAGATCTGCCGGTACTGTTTGAAGAATATGACAAGCTTGCTGCCGAGATGGTCAGACGAAACAAAGAAGGCAATGCATTTAACTTCTTCCATTTTATGATAGACTTAGAAGGAGGACCTTGTGTGTACAAGCGTCTTTCCGGATGTGGCTCAGGAACCGAATATCTTGCGGTAACTCCTTGGGGAGACCTGTATCCGTGCCATCAGTTTGTTGGAAATGAAGATTTCCTTATGGGCAATGTATGGGATGGAATCAAGAGAAACGACATACAGGATGAATTCAAGTGCTGTAATGTCTATGCAAAAGAAAAATGCCGCAACTGTTTTGCACGGTTTTACTGTAGTGGTGGATGTGCCGCAAACTCATACAATTTCCACGGAAGTATCACAGATGCTTATGATCTTGGCTGTGAACTTCAGAAGAAGCGTATCGAGTGTGCGATCATGATAAAAGCTGCTGAAGCGGAAAATTAAAAGAATAGGAAGGAAACGAAGATGAAAAAAAGTAAGGGCGTCGTAATTATTGCGGTCATCCTGGCCTGTCTGATCGGTCTTGGATACTATACGACTACAATAATGTCTGCGACAAGCACAAGTCAGGCAAAGACTGACAACAAGACAAAGTCTGAAGGTATTAAGCTTGGTCTTGACTTATCCGGTGGTGTTTCCATTACATACCGGATCGTTGACAAGAATCCGTCAAAGACGGATATCGAGGATACCGTAGCTAAGCTCGAAGAGCGTGCAGAAAGCTACAGTACTGAGTATGCAGTATATGCAGTTGGTGATGATCGTATCACAGTTGAAATTCCTGGTGTATACGATGCAAACGCTGTCCTTGAAGACCTGGGAAGTCCAGGATCCCTGTATTTTATCGTACAGAAAGGTGCAGACGGTACAGACAACTATACATACGACCAGTCTACCGGCAAGTACAAGATCGCAGAAGGAAAAGATATTGATTCCTTAAAAGAAGACGGATCCATTATTTTTGATGGTAATGGTGTAAAATCTGCTACAGCAACTTACAACCAGGATCAGGCAACAGGTTCTAAGAGCCCTGTTGTAGCACTTTCCTTTAAGAAAGATGCAACAGAAAAGTTTGCTACAGCAACTGAGAACGCATACAAAAACGGTGAGACCATCGGTATTTACTATGATGATCATTTCATCAGTGTCCCAACTGTTAAAAGTGGAGCAATCACCGATGGAAACTGTGTCATCGAAGGACAGTCTGATTATGAAGAAGCGCAGCAGCTTGCTACATTTATCCGTGTTGGTGCCATCAACTTAAAACTTGAAGAGATGGAGTCAAAGGTTGTAGGTGCACAGCTTGGTGGAAAAGCTCTTTCTTCAAGTGTGAAGGCGGCCATTATCGGTCTGATCCTTGTCATGCTTTACATGATCATCTGTTATGGTCTGTCCGGTGCAGTTGCATCTGTCGGCCTTGCTATTTATACAACACTCGTTGTTGCATTTATTTATCTGTTTGAAATTACACTGACACTGCCTGGTATCGCGGGTGTTATCCTCGGTATTGGTATGGCGGTCGATGCCAACGTAATCATTATCTCACGTATCCGTGAGGAGATTGCAAATGGAAAATCTGTATTGACTTCCATCAAAGAAGGTTACAAGAAAGCGTTATCTGCAATCATTGATGGTAACGTAACAACATTTATCGCAGCTTTGGTACTGATGTGGCTTGGATCCGGTACCGTTAAGGGATTTGCTTACACATTGATGATTTCCCTTGTGGTATCTATGTTCACAGCACTTGTTGTATCACGTTTCTTAAATCTTGCACTCTATGCAGTAGGCTGCAGAAACGAGAAGTTATACGGTCGTGCAAAAGTCAGAAGAACAATCGACTTCATGAAGCATCGTGTTGTATTCTTTGCAATTTCAATTGTTGTTATTGTTGCAGGTTTTGTTGGAATGATTGGTTATTCTGCATCCGGTAACAAAGCTTTGAATTACAGCCTTGAGTTCGTAGGTGGTACATCCATTTCCGCAGATTTCGGAAAAGATTACACCGTAGAGCAGGTAGAGGCAGATATCGTTCCGGAAGTTGCATCTGTAATCAATGACAATGCAATTCAGGCAAGTACAGTATCCGGAAGCAATGTTGTAACAATTAAGACAAAGACATTGACATTGGATGAGCGTGAATCTGTAAATAAGATGCTTGTTGATAAGTTTGGTGTTGATAAGTCTACCATCGAGACGCAGAGCATTGGATCAACAATCAGTGGAGAAATGCGTAAGAATGCGGTTATGGCCGTAATCGTTGCATGTATCTTCATGTTGTTCTATATCTGGTTCCGTTTCAAGGATATCCGTTTTGCAAGTAGTGCGATCATCGCATTGCTCCATGATGTGCTTGTTGTATTGACAGCATATGCATTGATCCGTATTTCTGTAGGTAATACATTTATCGCTTGTATGCTTACCATTGTCGGTTACTCCATCAACGATACCATCGTTGTATTTGACCGTATCCGTGAGAACATGCATGGACTTCGTGAGCAGACGCCAGAGTCACTTGCAGAAGTTGCAAATCGCTCTTTGACACAGACACTTTCAAGAACAATCAATACATCCGTTACAACTATTGTAATGGTATTGCTGCTGTTTATTCTTGGTGTATCTTCCATCCGTGAGTTTGCATTACCACTTATGGTTGGTCTTGTCAGTGGTACTTATTCTTCTATCTTTATTGCAACCTCTTTATGGTATGTAATGAAATTACATTTCGGAAAGAATAAGCTTGCAAAAAAGAATGCAAAGAAAAATAAATAGAAGTTAAAAGACAGGGGCTGTGAGTAAGAATTCACAGCCCCATATTTGTTATGGAAACGCACATTTTATTTTCAGGAGAAAGGAAAGATATGAGCTTATTATTTGATAATATGGAATATGCGATTCTTTATGTGGTGATCATGAATATTCTGGGAGTTACAGTCATGGGAATTGATAAGTATAAGGCACAGCATAAACTGTGGAGAATCCCAGAAAAAACGCTTTTTCTGGTAAGTATCCTCGGTGGAAGCATTGGAACCTGGGCTGGTATGTATCTGTTCCGGCATAAGACGAAACACTGGTATTTTGTCTTTGGCATGCCGGCAATTCTGGTAATACAGATTGTTGTTTTATGCATTTTACAGTTCCGGTAAAATGATTTTTCTATACGAAATCCTCTGTATTGCATTACCATACAAAATCAGTTATAATCGTTGGTAACAGACGCATAGTGTGAATGAATAAAGAGTAAAGGAGAAACAATATGTATACATTAGATGATATTCAGGCAGTAGATCCTGAAATCGCAGCAGCGATTACCGCGGAATTTGACAGACAGAACAGTCATATCGAGCTGATCGCATCTGAGAACTGGGTAAGCCCTGCTGTTATGTCAGCGATGGGAAGCATTCTTACAAACAAATACGCAGAAGGATATCCTGGAAAACGTTACTACGGTGGATGCGAGTGCGTAGATGTGGTAGAGGAGCTTGCAAGGGAACGTGCAAAGAAGCTGTTTGGATGTGAATATGTTAACGTACAGCCACATTCCGGCGCACAGGCAAATATGGCAGTGCAGTTCGCAATTTTAAAGCCGGGTGATACCATTATGGGTATGAACCTTGATCACGGCGGACATCTGACACACGGTTCACCAGTCAATTTCTCCGGAACTTATTTCCATGTAGTACCTTACGGTGTAAATGATGAGGGATTTATCGATTATGATAAGGTAAGAGAGATCGCTTTAGATTGCAAGCCAAAGATGATCATTGCCGGAGCATCCGCTTATGCCCGTACAATCGATTTCAAGAAATTCCGTGAAATCGCTGACGAAGTAGACGCAGTACTTATGGTAGATATGGCACATATTGCCGGACTGGTTGCGGCCGGATTACATCCAAGCCCAATCCCATATGCAGATGTTGTTACGACAACAACACACAAGACACTCCGCGGACCGCGTGGAGGAATGATTCTCTGTAGCGAGGAAGTAAACAAAAAATATAATTTCAACAAGGCAATTTTCCCAGGAACACAGGGTGGTCCGCTGATGCATGTGATCGCAGCCAAGGCTGTATGTTTTGAGGAGGCATTAAAGCCGGAGTTCAAGGCATATCAGGAACAGATCGTAAAGAATGCACAGGCACTTTGCAAGGGATTACAGAAGCGCGATATCAAGATCGTTTCCGATGGAACAGACAATCATCTGATGCTGGTTGACCTGACACCATATAACATCACCGGTAAAGTGGTAGAGAAGCTTCTTGACAGCGCACATATTACAGCAAACAAGAATACAATTCCAAACGATCCACAGAAGCCATTCGTAACAAGTGGTATCCGTCTTGGAACACCTGCCGCTACATCCAGAGGCTTAAAAGAAGACGACTTCGACCAGGTAGCAGAAGCAATTGCAATGCTGATCAAAGAGGGAGAGCCGGCAGTAGAGAAAGCACAGGCAATCATTAAGACATTGACCGACAAATATCCTTTACAGCCAATGCATTAATTCTTGCTTTTGGGCATGATTGATTGTATAATTGCAAAATTAGATGAGAGGTTTTATTCTCAGAAAAAAGGGTGATGTAAAGCAGACATATCTGCTTTATGCATAGGAGGAAAAATGATTGATTTAAAGTTTTTAAGAGAGAATCCGGAAGTCGTAAAGGAAAACATTAAGAAGAAATTTCAGGATCACAAGCTTCCACTCGTTGATGAAGTAATCGAGCTGGATGCAAAGGCTCGTGCAGCACAGTCTGAGGCAGATGAGCTTCGTGCAAATAAAAATAAAATTTCCAAGCAGATCGGTGCTTTGATGGCACAGGGAAAGAAGGAAGAAGCTGAGGAAGTTAAGGCACAGGTTGCAGCCAATGCAGCACGTCTTAGCGAACTTGAGGCACAGGAGAAGGAACTGTCTGAAAAGGTTACACAGATTATGATGACAATTCCAAACATCATTGATCCATCTGTTCCGATTGGAAAAGATGACAGCTGCAATGTAGAGATTGAAAAGTTTGGTGAGCCGGTAGTTCCTGATTTCGAAGTTCCATATCATACAGATATTATGGAGCGTTTTGATGGTATTGACCTTGATGCAGCCGGAAAAGTTGCCGGAAATGGTTTCTATTATCTGATGGGAGATATTGCAAGAATTCATTCCGCAGTCATCTCTTATGCAAGAGACTTTATGATTGATCGTGGATTTACCTATTGTGTTCCACCATTTATGATCCGTTCTAATGTAGTAACAGGTGTTATGAGTTTTGATGAGATGGATGCCATGATGTATAAGATCGAGGGAGAGGATCTCTATCTGATCGGTACTTCCGAGCATTCTATGATCGGTAAATTCATTGATACCATTAACGACGAAGAAAAATTACCATATACATTGACAAGCTATTCTCCATGTTTCCGTAAAGAGAAAGGGGCTCATGGAATCGAGGAACGTGGTGTATATCGTATTCATCAGTTTGAAAAACAGGAAATGATCGTTGTATGCAAGCCGGAAGATTCAAAGGTATGGTATGACAAGCTTTGGCAGAATACCGTTGATTTGTTCCGCAGCCTGGATATTCCGGTACGTACCTTAGAGTGCTGCTCTGGTGATCTGGCAGATCTGAAAGTGAAGTCTTGTGATGTTGAGGCATGGTCTCCTCGTCAGAAGAAATACTTTGAAGTAGGAAGCTGTTCAAATCTTGGCGATGCACAGGCAAGACGTCTGAAAATCCGTGTAAAGGGTAAGGATGGAAAGAAGTATTTTGCACATACTTTAAATAATACAGTAGTTGCACCACCACGTATGCTGATTGCATTCCTTGAGAACAACCTGAATGAAGATGGTTCTGTGAACATTCCAAAGGCACTTCAGCCATATATGGGTGGAACAGAAAAGATTATTCCAAAGCATTAATTATTTGAGGAAACATATGAGCAGAGTAGGTTGTTTGCGAAAAATGAATATGTGATTTAGTTATGAAGTAACTGTTTGAAAAGGCAATTGCCTTTTTGAACGGTTACTTATTTTGTTATTTAAAGGAACATGTAATATAGTGAGAGATTTATTAAGACAAAAATTATTTGAATTTGAAAATACATTCTTTTCGAAGGTCATTCGCCGTGCGCTTGGAATGATGATTCCGTTTGTTTTGGTTGCAGGGATTGCTTCGGCGATACGTGATCTGCCCATTCCGGCTTTTCAAAGTCTGCTGCAGGGTTCGCTGCAGTGGCTGTATTTGATTTTGAATATTATTGGAGGGGGCTTTTCAGCCATATTTTCCCTGGTTCTTGTCATTACTTTGTCATACTGTTTTGCAATGGAAAAAAATGAAAGTTTTGAATATGCGATGATGTATGTCATTATATCTCTGGGGGCTTTTGTCTCCCAGCTGGATTGGCAGGATGGAAAGTTGAATACAGTCGGATTGGGAACGGAAGGTTGCTTTTGTGCAATCTTTGTGACATATCTGGTGTGCATAGCCTATGGGGCTCTCCGAAAGAATAAATATATAACATTACAGCGTTATACGGCGGGGGTTGGAGGCATCTGTGCTCCTGCAATACAGGCGCTTTTACCAATGGCACTGATCATATTTGCGGTAGGTATTGTGAATCGTATTGTATGTGCATGGTTTCATGTGGAGGCACTGTATGAAGTAATGGATTACCTCATGCAGCGTTTGTTTGAGATTGCATCGGCACACAATTCATTTCTTTTGGGGCTGATTTATATTGTTGCAGTACAGCTGTTGTGGTTTCTTGGATTTCATGGAAGCAATGTACTCAACCCAGTGGCACAGACGGTAGCATTTACAGATGGAGCATCTTTTTTCTTAAAAAATTTTTCAGATACCTTTGTTTCCATGGGAGGAAGTGGCACAGCAATCTGTATCTGGCTGGCACTGATTTTGTTTATGAGAAAAAAACGGAGCGGAAAACTCGCAGGAGTTGCGACGATTCCGATATTGTTTAATATGAATGAGATACTTACGTTTGGTATTCCAATCATATTGAATCCGGTATTATTTTTGCCATTTGTCATGACCCCGGTCGTTATGTATATGATTTCATATACGGCTGTTTGGCTGGATTTTGTGCCGGCTGTTTCGAACGAAGTGGCATGGACGATGCCACCAATCCTCAGTGGATATGTAGCGACTGGCAGTATTCGGGGAGCGGTGCTTCAGATCATCTGTATTGCAATTGGTGTCGGTATCTATATGCCTTTCCTGAAATTAAATGAAGAACTTGAGACAGTTCGGGGGCAGCATCAGCTTTCCCTTCTGGTGGAAGAACTCAAGGAAAAAGAAAATGATATTGAACATCCAATGTTTTTGCTACAGGGAAATTCTGTCGGTATTATTTCCCGAACACTTTTGCAGGAACTGAAGAGTGCGATACAAAAAAGAGAATTGTATATGCTGTATCAGCCACAGGTAGATGCCGACGGCAAATGTGTGGGAGCGGAGGCAAATCTGCGATGGAATCATCCGGTATATGGTATGATTTATCCGCCGCTGATCATTTATCTGGCAGAGGATGGTGGAATTTTGCCGGAACTTGAAGACTATATCGTGGATACTGTATGTCATGCAATTCAAAAAGTAAAGAGCCGGTATCATTCCACGTTTAAAATCTCGGTCAATTTTACAGCACATTCTTTGCTGGGAGATATTGAAAGCTGTATCAACAATGCAATGAAGAAATATGATGTAAGGCCACAAGAATTGTGGATTGAAATTACAGAGCAGGATGTTCTTCTGCAGGTGGATACCGTAACTGAAAAAATGAAACGCCTGCGTGCAGCCGGACATAAACTGCTTATCGACGATTTTGGAATGGGACATACTTCTTTGTTATATCTGAATTCCCATACGTTTGATATTGTAAAGCTTGACGGATCACTTGTAAGGGATCTTTTGATCAATGAAACCAATCAGACGATTGTGCGCTCAATCGTGGAATTGACTGACAAACTGGGAATGAGCGTGATTGCAGAGTTCGTGGAGACGGAAGAACAGAAAATGGTATTGGAGCAGCTTGGATGCAGGTGCTATCAGGGACATTTGTATAGCAAGCCGGTCGTGCTGGAGTCTTTCATTGCTTTTTTAAATGAACATAATCAAATTTCATAAAAAACGATTGTATTTCACAAATCAGGGGTATACTATGAAAAGTGTTGATTTTGAAAAAATCAACATGCAGCGTCAGCCCCTTTGCCGAAGGCAAATTTAAATGGGCTGATGTTCCCGTAAAAGTGTTGATTTTGAAAAAATCAACATGCAGCGTCAGCCCCTTTGCCGAAGGCAAATTTAAATGGGCTGATGTTCCCGTAAAAGTGTTGATTTTGAAAAATTACTTTTTTTATCGTATGAAATTCCGAGATAGGAGGATCTGAATTATGAGAAAGAAATCACACATTTCACTGGCTCGTTACATTGTTGCAAATACAAAGGATGAAGAGTTAAAAAAGCATAAGCTTTCCTTTTATATCGGGAGTATCCTGCCGGACTGTAAACCGTCATTCGTATACAAACGACATGAGATCAGCGGAACATTTCCATTGGTCAAGAAAAATATTGAATATCTTGTAGAAGGCAAAAAGAATCATACGCCGACGAGAAAGCGTATGTACTATAAAAATCTCGGTGAGATTACACACTATGTGGCAGATTATTTTACGTTTCCACATAATAAAACCTATCCGGGATCGCTCAAAGATCACTGTGCATATGAGGAAAAACTCAAACAGGATCTGCGTGCTTTTCTGAAAACAGAAAAAGCAAAACAGATCGGAAGAGAAAAAGACAGGGATTTTGCTTCCCTGGAGGAGTTGTTTTCCTATGTAAAGCAGCAACATGAAGCATATCTTAAGAAACGTTCAAATGTGGAAAAAGATATCGAGCATATCGTTGTGATCAACCGGCAGCTGGTGGATGCAATCGCCCAACTGTTCCACAATCACAAAAGTCATCATAAGATGGCGTAGGAGATTGACAAATTTTTATCAAAGTGTTACGATTGAACCATCGGAGTGTCAAAAGACACAATACAATCGAACACAATCTTAGGAGGAATTTTACAATGAGCGAATTTAAGAATTTAACACTTGATGTAGCTGACGGAATTGCTGTTCTTGCTATCTCCAGACCAGCAGCACTTAACGCATTAAACAGTGAGACTCTTGACGAGTTAAACGTATGCTTGAGCGAGATCGAGGCAAATGATGATATCAAGGCTGTCATCTTAACAGGTGGTCCAGACAAGAAGGGTAACGAGTTCAAGTCATTCGTAGCTGGTGCTGATATCGCCGAGATGGTTAACTTTACTGCTCCAGAGGCTCGCGCATTCGGAATCAAGGCTTCTGAGCCATTCTTCAAGTTAATGAACATGCGTCAGGTTACAATCGCAGCTGTTAACGGATTCGCACTTGGTGGAGGATGTGAGATCTCTATGGCATGTGATATCCGTATCGCAAGCGATAACGCAATCTTCGGACAGCCAGAGTGTGGTCTTGGAATCATCCCTGGATTTGGTGGAACACAGAGACTTGCCCGTCTGGTAGGAATGGGACGTGCGAAAGAAATGATTTTCACATGCGAGAATATCGATGCTAACGAAGCATACCGTATCGGCCTTGTAAACAAGGTAGTTGCTAAGGAAGAGTTAATGTCAACTGCTAAGGCTATGGCTGCAAAGATCATCTCTAAGGGAAGCTATGCAGTATCTGTAGCAAAGGCTGCAATCAACAATGGTTATGACATGGATATCAAGAACGCAGTTGAGATGGAAGCAAACCTCTTCGGTGTTGTAAATGATACACATGACAAGAAGGAAGGAATGGGAGCATTCTTAGAGAAGAGAGCTGCTACATTAACAGACTTCTAATTCATTTTGATGAATACATACGTGATGAAATCGGCATGAGAGATCTCATGCCGATTTTTTGACTGTATAGGAATTTCCTTGGGAATTCCCTATACAGCAAAAGCAAGCACACACTTTATTTATAAGGAGGCCCCTGATTGATTGACAATTTTGATTTCAAGCAAATTGTAAAACCGCTGCAGGTCTGGTTCGATGGTCATGCCCGTGTATTGCCATGGCGGGAAAATCCGACAGCGTATTATGTGTGGATTTCAGAAATTATGCTGCAGCAGACGCGTGTGGAGGCAGTGAAACCATATTTTCAGCGTTTCATCACAGAGTTGCCGGATGTAAAATCTCTGGCAGAATGTCCGGAGGAACGGTATCTGAAATTGTGGGAAGGGCTCGGCTATTATAACCGGGTGCGTAACCTCAATGCAGCGGCTGTTCAGATCATGGAGACATACGATGGGGTTATCCCGCAGTCTTATGAGGAACTGTTGAAACTCAAAGGGATTGGCAGCTATACAGCAGGGGCGATATCTTCCATTGCCTATAACCAGCCGGTTCCGGCAGTAGATGGAAACGTACTTCGCGTGATCTCCCGCGTGTGTGCGGATGATTCGGATATTATGAAACCGTCGGTCCGGACTGCAATGGAGCGGAAATTGAGAGAACTGATGGAAGGAATGACAGATGTGCTCATCCCGCGCAAGTTCAATCAGGCGCTGATGGAACTGGGGGCAATGATCTGTGTGCCGAATGGGGCACCGCATTGTGAGGAATGCCCGTGGCAGGCATTCTGTGAGGCGCGTTTACAGAATCGCATTGCGGAACTTCCGGTAAAAAAGAAAGCCAAGGCAAGACGTGTGGAAGAAAAGACGGTGTTTGTCATCCGCGATGGAGAGAAAGTTGCATTGCACAAGCGGGGGAGCAAGGGCCTGCTCGCCGGTTTATATGAACTGCCGAACTGCGAAGGAAAGAAAAGCCAGGAAGAAGCACTTGCCTATGTCAAGGAAATTGGATGCAAGCCAATCCGTATCCGGGAACTGACAGAAGCAAAGCACATATTTTCCCATGTGGAGTGGCACATGAAAGGCTATACGATTCTGATCGAGGAACCGGAACAGCCGATTGGTGATCTGGTATTTGTGGAAGCAGCGGATGCAAAAGAACGCTATGCTGTGCCGAGCGCATTTTTTGCATATTGGAATGCGATAAAGGAAAGTGTAGAACCAGAGGCATAAAAAGTTGTAAAAAAGGAGCTGCGGCTCCGGTAGATTATTTATCTGCCGGGGGCGCAGCTTTTTTTCGTGCTTTGATTTTTGTAAATTCAATAATTTCTTTTTTATCTTCTTCGGAAATCTTATCAAAATAAAAAAGCAATTCTTTTTCTAAAGTCGTATTGAACATGTATTTCTTCTTATTCGCTGGATTGTTGAAGAACTCAAGATATTCTGACAGGTCGTTGCTGGATGTTGTTGGCTTGGGAGCATCGTAAGAAATGTCTCGGTCGATGTTGATCGTAAGATGCAAAAGATCGTCGATGGAAATGTTGTACAGGCCTGCCAGCTTGTATAAAGCCTCGGCATCCGGCGTTCGTTTGCCGGTCTCATAATGACTGTACGTTTGTCGGACGACTCCAAGTACTTCGGCGACGTAGTCCTGAGTGTAATTGTTTACTTTTCGTAATTCCTTTAGTTTTTGCGGAAGAAGTTTCCCTCTCATAAATGATACCACCTTTACTAACTTAGTATATTTTCACCCATAGTGTGGTTTGCGACAAAATGTAGCGAAAATAGAAATAAATGTTAAATCATGGTGGTTCTGATTGGAAGATTTCGTAACATTTTGTTGCTGCACGAATTGATTATTATAGATATTGCACAAAAAATGGGATTTTATACCTACCGCAAACGGATATCTAATTGGCAAAAAGTTACAAAGTGTAGCAAAAGTGAAAATAAGAGGTTAACAAACTGTAGCATTCCGACGATATATAAGTTACAAAACGTAGCAAACAGTTTTATGGAGGTAGCAATGCTCAAGATTTCTTTAAAAGAAGGACAATATGTAAATATCGGAGATGATATCCGCGTTGTCTATGTGGGAAGATCCGGAAGCAATGGAAAACTCATGATCGAGGCACCAAAGGAACTGCGTATCTCCAGAAGCGTGGAGGACGTGGATGGCAAGAAATATTATGCGGATCCGAAACTCTCCATCGAAGCGCAGAACGAAATCAAACAGATTTTGAAAAGAGAGCGCTTGAAAAACGGAACCCGATAACCGGTTCCATAGAAAAATACGTTAATAGGCGGGGCACACCCGGGACGCCTTGCTTATTTATAAATTGTGGTAATGCTTATTTATTATCACTTGAGTACTTTGTTTTCGCGAAGCGGAATTATCATACAAAGTGCTCTACATATGCAATGCATCATAAGGTGCATTACAGGAAATGCAAGGATACATGCATTTCGACCCTCTTGGGAAAGGACTCCCGGAGGTAACAAACATAATAACCCATCAAAGGATGGGACAAGGAGGAAAATATTATGGTAGTACAACACAACATGCAGGCGATGAACGCCAACAGAATGCTCAACGTTACAACATCAACACAGGCTAAGGCTACAGAGAAACTTTCTTCTGGTTACAAGATCAACCGTGCAGCAGATGATGCAGCAGGTCTTACAATTTCTGAGAAGATGCGTAAGCAGATCAAGGGATTGGATCGTGCTTCAACAAACGCTGAGGACGGTGTATCTTCCGTACAGACAGCTGAAGGTGCTCTTACTGAAGTACATTCTATGTTACAGCGTATGAACGAGCTTGCAGTACAGGCTTCTAACGGTACAAACAGTGAGTCTGACCGTTCAGCCATCCAGGATGAGATTGATCAGTTAACAACTGAGATCGATCGTGTATCTGAGACAACCAAGTTCAACGAGACTTACCTGTTAAAGGGCGAGGATGGAACAAAGACTATCAACATGAAGGCACATGATGCTGGCCTTAAGGGAACCATGGTGGATAATGGCGATGGAACCGCTACATTTACAATGGATGCTTTAAGTGCTGGTGACAAGGTAAGTATTGGCGGAAAGAATTATACAATTGGTGGCACTAAGGCAGATTTAACAGCATTTATTAAAGATGCTGGTAAAGAGACTCCAACCGAAGGAGATACTGCTACCATTAATGGAAAAACATATACTTATTATGATGCTGTTGCTGCTGATCAAACTGTTGGTAGTACACATAATGGTATGGAAGCTGGTTGGTATATTGATAAACCTGACGTAACTAGTGGTGATGGAAAAACCACTCACAAAGCCGCTCTTAAAAATTTAGCAGATGCAACCGGAAACATTACAATTGGATCAAAGTCTATTTCTATCATGAAAGACGAAGTAGATGCTAACGGAACAAAAAAGGCAGATGGTATTGATGATACTGATTCAAGCATCATTACTAAAGAAAAAGCATATGAACTTGCAGCCAAAGAACTTCTCGCAGCAAATCAGATTGGTGATACAGAGGGAAGTGCTAAGGTTGGTGTAGGCACAGCTGCTACAGCAGTTACATTAACGAATGGTACCGGCACATTTGAGATTAATGTTGGTCAGGCTAAGGTTGCTAATGCATTAAGCTTCAGCCTTCACGTAGGTGCTGACGCAGACATGACAAACAAGATTCAGGTCGACATCGAGTCTATGGATGCTGCTGGACTTGGCATCAAGGGCCTTAACGTTAAAGATAAGACTGGAATGGCTGCTACATACGCTATCGATGCAATCGCTGACGCTGTTTCTAAGGTATCTGCACAGAGATCTTCTCTCGGTGCTGTTCAGAACAGACTTGAGCACACAATCGCTAACGTAGACAACGTTGTTGAGAACACCACATCTGCTGAGTCACGTATCCGTGATACAGATATGGCTGAGACAATGGTTGAGTACAGCAAGAACAACATCCTTGCTCAGGCAGGACAGTCTATGCTGGCTCAGGCTAATCAGGCTAATCAGGGTGTACTTTCTCTGTTACAGTAATCAAAAATTTAAGGAACAAATGCAAGAGAGATCCATGCGGTCTCTCTTGTTTTTTAGAATTTTAGATGGAAAATACGTTAAGAAATTTGTTATCAATTTATATTGTATTATGGACGTTTTCAAACTCTTTAGTTTTATTTGCACTTAACAATCGCGATAAAAAAGTTTGTGGTCTCTCTTATGGAAATCTGTTTCGTAAACAGTCTAATGATATTACAGAACTAAAGGTGGCTTTGATCGGATGGATTGTATGGGCAATATTCGCGGTTATATTCAACAATATTTGTGTGATGACCATAGTTATGTTGACACAGCTTTTTCTCTTAGGAACAATGTTGGTTATTATTAATCAGAGAATAGAATTATCAATGTTTAAGAAGGAGTTGATACAGCAGGCGGAAAAAGATTTTAAGTGTGCGTTGCATGATAAAAACATACAAACTAATTGGAATCAGATGTTAATTAGTGACATTTTAAAATGCTTTGAATTTTCCAAAGAGGAAGAACCAATAGTGATAGAGCTATTACAGAAATACATAGAGACAGTAACAAATGAATTAAATAATAGTGTGCTGTCTGATGAAGAAAATGAAAATTTGCAAGTATGTATTTATATGTATATGCTGGATACATTATTAGTCAAAGACGAAAGGTTTCCAGAAAGATGGTTGTTGATATATAATAATATAATTGCAACGGGGAAGAATCAGATTTTTCAATTAGCTTTAGTTATTTTTCTGGTAAGAAATAATCGCGTGTATCCAAGGGAATATCTAATGCAGTTTTTGGAAAACAGGCAATTTGAAGAAAGACTGTTAGAATGGACACTTGCTGAAAATTATAGGATTTATTCTATGGATGCAAATGATTGGAGAAAGAGTTATTATGCTCGTTTAAGAAGTCTTGAAATGCGGAGAAAAGGAATTAGTAAAATGAAGAGAGAAAGATCAAGAGAAGTGACATTGATTTGTTGTCTTAAAGAAACAATGAGGAGACTGAAAAATATTGCAGAAATTACAGTGACAGAGGAATAGGAGGGGACTAGATGATATCTTCAAAAATTTGTTCGCTTGTATTGTATAAGCAGCATTATCGGGATGAGTATCGGGAAGATCTTCCAGAAAATTTGTACAGTAGTCTGGGATATTTTGACGGTTTTGCAATTCGTACGGCAGAGGAAATGCTTTCTGAAAATCTTCCCACAAAACAACTTGCGCAAATGTATGTTGGAAGTAGAACCTGTATGGAACAGACAAATGGAAGTTATGGTGTACAGTTGATAGGGGTGTTTTCGTATGAAGGTTATGATGTCCAAAAAGATTTTTGGCAGGCATGGGATCATTATGTGTATATGGGAATTGTAATTGTTAAACTGAAAAAATTGGATTCGTACAAAGAGGTGATGAAAAACTGTCGGGAAATTTATAATAGGCATCTGAATACAGTTTGTGTAGGCATGGGTTCTTTCGATAATGTAGATATGGTTATTTTTATTGCATCGAATAAATTATCGGATCTTGACCAAAATATGCAAAAAATAAAGGAAGATGAGGAAATTATAAATTCCTATACTATTACTGGTATTTCTCAAAAATATTTGAATTTGTGCGGAAATGTAATTTGTACAAAGTATGATGGAAAAGAGTGTCACATCGAAGAAATGATAAAAAAGGTAACCCTGAGGATTGCAACGAAAAACAATTTGGGTTTACAGAAGCTTCTTTTAAAATGGAAACAGACACAAGAGGTACAAACAGAAGGTTGGGAAGAGTTTTGGAATATGTTGAAAACAGGAAGAGTTTCTTATTGTAATGCACAGCATGACTTCTGCCTGAAATTTAAAGATGTACCAGTGAAGTTTTTGATTCGCTTACTATTGCAAAATGGATTGCTTACACACAAAAATGGTTTGTATGGTAAATATATTTACAACATTGAAAGTGATTATTCCTTTTGTGAAGAAATAGTTTTTTCACACGAAGATGATGAAATTACACAAGATAATTCCATGGTTAATGACGGGAAAAGTGATAATTCCAAGGACGGTGAAGGAAAACTGAATAATGCCAAAGAACTTTTCACAGATTATCTGGATAAGGCAAAACAGGAAATGAAAAACTTAAAAGATGTTAAAGACAGGGCATATTTTCAGAATCTGATTATGCTTCTGAATACTTTAGCACAATTTGAGGCATTTTGTTTGTCAAAAGAAATTTATTGTTTGATTATGCCAGCTTTAAAGAGTTTTCTAAAACAGTTTTTTGATGCGTTAGAAACATATACAAAAGATATTCTGGATGAAGAAAAATGGCGGCAATATGAATGTAAAAAACGGGAATTGGTGCAACTTGTTGAATGTATTGATGCAATGGTGGAGAAAATAATCCATACAGACCAAATGTTTTTAGTTGTTCCAGGATATCATGCCACAACATTTTGGATGCCTGTCAAAATTCAAATGTTTTACCAATGGCTGGCGTATTGTCTGATTCATATTTTTAAAGAAAAAGGACATAATTATGATGTACTTTTAGTTCCAAAAATGGAATCAAAACCATATACAAGGGAGATCTTATCTAAAGGACAAGCTGGAGGTGATACGACACATACTATAATTGTCCAGTTTGGACAAAGAATGTTGTATGATTCGTCTTTTTTTATTATACTGCTACATGAATTAAGTCATTATGTTGGAGAAAAATATCGTGACAGAAAATTTCGAAAAGAAAAAATAATTGAAGATGTCGCATATATACTTGTAGATTCTCTTTTTTTTAATGTAGAAGATGTACTGCATAATGAGCCACAAGAAATAAGATTATTTTTTGATGGATATCGAGAAAAAGTTCGTCAGAGGATGATTCAATTTTTTAATAAAGAAGCAGAACATGACACATATGCATCAGATTTGAAAGAGAGTTTACGTACAGCAGAGTGGCAGGTTTTGAATGCGGGTGTTGATGATGCAATTTATGCAAATATTTTTGGAGAAATGGAAGAATGGGAAACTACACTTGAAAAACAGGAAAAAAATATAGGAATCCGGATTTACGATGTACTTGCAGAGGTTAAACTGGTGATCGAAGAAAACAGGATATCTGAACTGTTTTTAGGCGAAGTGTGGAATGCAACAGTACAGATTATATCTTTGTATAAGGAAATCTTTTCGGATGTTTCGGCATATGTTCTTCTTGGTTTTTCATTTGAAGAATATACAGCTGCATTTGCGTTTTCAGAGGGAGTAGAAAAAATGGATGATTCATTGGTAGATGGAGCACAGTGCATGAGAGAACTTGCTATGAAAGAAATTACATCATTTAATGGGAAAATACATGATGCTGGATTGCAATATGCAGAGGCAGAGTCTCTCGGTGACCGTATGTATTCTTTCAAGAACTTGCAGGACAATGTATGTGAATATGCAAGAGGTTGTTTTCGGTCATTAGATAATGACCGAGATAAATTAAATGGTACTGGATATATAAACATGATAACAAAAGCATATGACGTATTCCGCAATCAAAGTCAGATAGAAAGCATTTATCAACAAGTTATTAATGCTGTTGATAAATATGAAAATGATTTTGGATATTGGTAATTGCATTTTCGTAATTTCACTTGACTTTGATATGGCAGCATGATAAAGTTAATACGATATTATGGATTGAAGGATGGGTAATATGCTTAGAAAAAATTATAGCACATTTAGTGTGGGTGATTTAAAAAAGGAGCCTCCAAGGGTGGAGAGTGAATGGAATTCTTTTTCAGTTCCGCCGATTTCGAGACATAAAGCACAGCAGTTGAAGAGTGAATGTAATAAAAAAGAACTGATAAAGAGTTTGTTAAAGTGATATTTTATTGAGTTAGTAGTATAAATGAGACTAGGGCGTTTACAAAAGTTGATGGCTTTTGCAAGCGCCTTAGTTTCTTTAGAAAAATATGAGAATGAAAAGAACTAAAGCATAGAATTTTTCATAAGATTAAAGAAAATATCAGATCTCTGATAACAAAGAATGGATTTCTTTATGCTTCTACAAGCATTGATTTTACAGCTTCGTTGTATTCTTCTTCAGAATAGTCATGAAGGATTTTTCCTTTTGACACATCATATTTAATCATATTTTGAATTGCTTCGATTCGTTCAGCTTTTCGTCCCTCGGCCTGTCCCTGAATGAGCCCAGCAGCGCAACCTTTCGCCTCTCCTAAAAGTTGCCCTTTTTCGAGTAATCGTTCTGATTCAAGTTGTAAAATTTTACCACCCATAATGTTGCCCAACCTTTCTCTTATTTTTTCACTATCTTTTGGAATGATATGATCTGCAATCTTTTCGATAAGTGTAATCATATCAATATAAAGAGTCGATTTTTTATCATCCGTACAATGTTCTAACAGATTATTGATTTTTTGATAGTCCGTTAATAATTGCTCCAGCTTTTTACTATTACTGCATGAATTTTTCAGGAAGCTTTCATACCGTAGAATATGATATGGAAGCAGTATTAACAGTCGTTTTTCAAAGATCGAATCCACGGTATAGTTTTGTGCCCGCAGGATTGGAACACGATAGAGCTCTTGGTGTCCATCTACAATTGTGATGATCAGGCAGACTCCACTTTCGGTGATTTCGTATATACAGTACACACGATTGTGGAAATTCGATTTCAAAAATTTCGTTTTGTTATGCTTCTACAAGCATTGATTTTACAGCTTCGTTGTATTCTTCTTCAGAATATACAGTTAGAATTTTTTCTTTGGTCAATCCAAGTGAAATCATATTTTGAATTGCTTCGATTCGTTCAGTTTTTCGCCCTTCGGCCTGCCCCTGAATGCGCCCGGCAGCGCGACCTTTCGCCTCTCCTAAAAGTTGACCTTTTTCGAGTAATCGTTCAGATTCAAGTTGTAAAATTTTACCACCCATAATGTTGCCCAACCTTTCTCTTATTTTTTCACTATCTTTTGGAATGATATGATCTGCAATCTTTTCGATAAGTGTAATCATATCAATATAAAGAGTCGATTTTTTATCATCCGTACAATGTTCTAACAGATTATTGATTTTTTGATAGTCCGTTAATAATTGCTCCAGCTTTTTACTATTACTGCATGAATTTTTCAGGAAGCTTTCATACCGTAGAATATGATATGGAAGCAGTATTAACAGTCGTTTTTCAAAGATCGAATCCACGGTATAGTTTTGTGCCCGCAGGATTGGAACACGATAGAGCTCTTGGTGTCCATCTACAATTGTGATGATCAGGCAGACTCCACTTTCGGTGATTTCGTATATACAGTACACACGATTGTGGAAATTCGATTTCAAAAATTTCGTTTTGTTATGCTTCTACAAGCATTGATTTTACAGCTTCGTTGTATTCTTCTTCAGAATATACAGTTAGAATTTTTTCTTTGGTCAATCCAAGTGAAATCATATTTTGAATTGCTTCGATTCGTTCAGTTTTTCGCCCTTCGGCCTGCCCCTGAATGCGCCCGGCAGCGCGACCTTTCGCCTCTCCTAAAAGTTGACCTTTTTCGAGTAATCGTTCAGATTCAAGTTGTAAAATTTTGCCACCCATAATGTCACCCAACCTTTCTCTTACATTTTCGTTGTCTTTTGGAATGATATAATCCGCAATTTCTTCGATAAGTGTAATCATATCAATATAAAGTGTTGATTTCTTATCATCCATACATTGTTCTAATGCATCGTTAATTTTTTGATAGTCCGTCAATAATTGCTCCAGCTTTTTACTGTTAGTGCCTGAATTTTTCAGGAAGCTTTCATACCTTAAAATATGATATGGAAGCAGTATTAACAGTCGTTTTTTGAATATCGAATCCACGGTATAGTTTTGTGCACGTAGGATCGGAACACGGTAGACAATCTGTTGCCCGTCTGCAAATTTTACGATTGCTTTGTGGTAATCAGGAAGACTACGCTTTCGGTGATTTCGAATATACAGTACGCACGATTGTGGAAATTCGATTTCAAAAGTTTCATTGTTTTTCTGTGCAAGTTCAAGAGCAATGGAAAAATCATATTCAAACATCCGGATTACCATTTGACCGTCGAGAGAAGACTGACACTCGAGATGATAAGTGTGATCTTCAATCTGTAGAATGGAATCGGTGATAATCTTTCCGAGCTTTTCATAGTGTTCATTCCGCAACTGCTGAAAGTGGATATCTTCCGGATAATTCGTCTGAAACACTTCATTGATCAGCGGAATGAGAAGGTATGGCATTTTCTGGGCGATGGTTCGAAAGACATCGTCGAAAATAGTGCCATGGACTTCCTTATTTGCTTCTGTAGTTACATCTTTGGTTTTCCCCATGTAATATGTTACCTTTCCTTAAGTATATATCAAAAAGAGCTGATTTAACAGTCTTTTGTGACCTGAAAATAGTTCAAAAGTAAAGTTATTAAATTTTAAAACTGATTGGTAATGCGGGCGATATGCCCAGGCATATGAAACATTTTGAACATGTAATCGTTGGACTACATAAATAAATGCTATGTGTGCATTATAGCATTTGCATGTCGTTATGTCGATACAATTTTAAAAGAATGAATTGTAACAACAACTTTACTTTTGGTATGTATCATGCTATTCTCCATGTAATAGGAGGAAATGAACATGGATAGTATATTTCATAGAGTAAGCATTCGAAAATATGAGGCAAAAGAAGTGGAGCAGGAGAAAATTGAACGGATGTTAAAAGCAGCTATGGCGGCTCCGTCTGCATGCAATCAGCAACCCTGGGAGTTTTATGTGGTGACGGATAAGAAGGTGATTGCGCAGTTGTCAGAAGCATCTCCGTATGCGCATTGTGCGAAAGAAGCACCAGTGGTATTTGTTCCATGCTATCGTTCGGAAGGTATTGCACCAGAGTATTTTAATATTGATATGAGTGCAGCAGTTGAAAACCTTCTTTTGGAAGCGGATACTTTGGGACTTGGTGCAGTTTGGATGGGAATTTCACCAGATGTTGGAAGAATGGAGGCGGTACGTAAAGTATTGAATATTCCAGCTGGCCTGTATGCCTTTGCGATTGTTCCATGCGGATATCCGGCAGAGGATAGAGTGCAGGAAAATCGTTATGATGTTAGCAGAATACATTATATCAGGTAAAGAAAAATGTAATAAATATAAAAATGATGCCACTCACTGAAGTTGATGGGTGGCATCATTTTTTTATGCTTCCACAAGCATTGATTTTATCGCTTCGTTGTATTCTTCTTCAGAATAGTCCTGAAGGATTTTTTCTTTTGATACATCATATTTAATCATATTACGAATTGCATCAATACGTTCTTCCTCACGTAATCGTTCGGATTCAAGTTGTAAAATTTTACCACCCATAATATCGCCTAACCTTTCTCTTATATTTTCGTTGTCTTTTGGAATGATATGATCTGCACTCTCTTCGATAAGTGTAATCATATCAATATAAAGAGTCGACTTCTTATCATCCGTACATTGTTCTAATGCAGAACTGATTTTTTGATAGTCTGTCAATAATTGCTCCAGCTTTTTCGTGTTACTACCTGAATTTTTCAGGAAGCTTTCATACCTTAAAATATGATATGGAAGCAGTATTA
>ERZ809296.726-NODE-726-length-48216-cov-30.214738_pt1 | contig 48216 bp, 41 predicted proteins | sample MGYA00520511_ERZ809296 | MGnify/ENA primary metagenome ERZ809296 (study PRJEB31576, sample SAMEA3212662) | Homo sapiens | biome: human-gut; feature: human gut; material: fecal | place: Sweden | collected 2012 ...
TATACTCGTTACTGTCAGGGTACAAAATTAAATACTCAAGACACACTAAAGTCAATCTCGAAAGAGATTGGCTTTTTTTATTTTGATTTAAAAAGCGAATTGAGCAGGCAACGATTGAAATTTAAAAGTAAAGATGGGAATTAGTATGAGACAATGCATTTATCTGCCAAAAGAACTTATGACAAACGAATACAACGGCTACTCTGCCGAAACGAAATTGCTCTTTGGAATGATTTTGAGCAACTCTGTTACTGCATCGGCTGTAATGAATGTAGCAGATTTAATCAATCAGCTTGGAAAAGCTGAAATCAACGCACTTCAGGGCGAGCTGAAAAAGGCTAACGAAAAGGAGCGTGTGCATAATGTTTGATTTTTTCTATGGCAGCGACAGCGAACAGTATCAGTTTTATAGAGTACCTCAAGTGCTTTTTACCGATGACAGGTTTAAGAGCATTTCCTGTGAAGCAAAATTACTCTATGGATTTTTGCTTGACAGGACTTCCCTATCTAAAAAAAGCAAATGGGTTGACGCAGACGGTAAAACCTATGTTTTCTACAAGCAGGAAAATGCACAGGAGAGTCTGAACATTGGCAAAGATAAGGCTGTTAAGATTTTTGTTGAACTTGAAAAAATCGGCTTGATAATCCGAAAAAAACAAGGGCAGGGAAAGCCCACAAAAATCTATGTGATGAATTTTTCAAAGCCAATATCTAAAAACAATACGAAGGCTTTGCAAAAAATCAAGTCTTTGACCGAGTGCAAGTCTAAAAATAAGACTTCTGACATTACTTCTAAAACAGCTGTTCAGACTTCTGAAAAACCGAAGTCTGAAGAAAAGCGTGCCGAAGTCAAGACTTCTAAAAAACCGAAGTCTGAACTTGATTGCAGCAGTACCATACCGAAGTCTAGACTTCTGAAAAACCGAAGTCTGGACTTCGATAAAGCAGAAGTCTTGACTTCTGAAAATCAGTCATATATCCATACTGAGATTAACCATACTGAGAATAGTAATACTTATCCATCTATCTATCATATTACAGAAACTAATGGAAAATCACAACCGAAGTCTGAAAACCCATCATCTGATGGATTGATAGATAGAAGCAAACCGAACTCAGAAATTTCTTTTTACAAAAATGCCGTTGCAGAAACGCAGCTCCAAATCTCGTATATGTACTTACTCACCAATCATCAAAGCAAAAAAGGTTATCTTGACTTAATAGTCAGCCTGATAGCGGAGGTATATGTGTCGGCTTACGCTCATCCTACAACCTCTGTCACAATTAACGGTATCAAAACATCAATCGGTATTGTTGCCGACCGTTTGAAAACGATAGATGAATCTCATATTGAATATCTTTTTGAAAAAATTGATGCATCCGCAAATACAAAGCAAATCAAAAATCCGAGAAGTTATTTATTGAGCTGTCTTTACAATGCTCCGACAACAATGGAGCCTGATACCGATTTACAGGTTGCTTATGACCTGTACAACAGATAAATCGAACTTCTGCCCCACCGGGGCAAAAGTTAAAAGGAGGAAAGGAAATGACAATTGTAAATCAGGATTATGAGCTTATCAACTACGATAAGTTTGCCAAAATCTCAATGTATGAGGGCGAGGTTGACGGAACAACGATTTATGCAATCGTTGCTTTTGAGTCTGTCCCCGATGATATTGACAGCGATAACGACACGGTTCTCGGTATATACAACAATGCTGAGGAATGTGAAAATGTCTTGCTGAATCTCATTGAAGCTCTTAATACCGGCAAACCGGTATATTTGATGCCTGAACCGATTGAGGAAGTGACCGCATAATGAGTGACGGTAAAAAAATACTTGACTTTGCTATACAGGCGGGACAAGTTACGAACGAAGTCCTGAAAAATGTAATGCGTGACTTTTTATCCGGCAAAATACAAAAATCAGGCAAAAAGCGTTACGGCAAGCTTGCGAAATCCGGCAAACTTGAAAACATCAAGATAACTGACAGCAATATCAAGGATTTTTTGCAGACAGCGAAGAAATATGACATAGATTTTGCTCTTAAGAAAGATAAGTCAACATCTCCTGCTACATATCACATATTTTTTGAAAGTTCACATACTGAAAATTTTAAAAAGGCATTTTCTGAATATGCTTTAGGTATCAAAAAAAGCTTTGATAAAAAATCGGTAACTCAGGTCGTCAATCGTGAGCAGATAAAGCAAAACGCTAAGACAATATCTCGTCAACAGGCGGACAAGAGTGTCGAAAAATCTAAAAACAAGTCTGATATGGGTAGGTGAGTTTATGGACACTGATAAGCTCAAAAAAATTATAATAACTGCCCTACCTCTCGTTTTGTTTTTTTGGATAGGTGACAAGCTCTGCCTTGCATATCGTACCGTAACGGTTGTCGGCGATATTAGCGTTAAGCTAATGCCGTTCCTTGATAATCTTGGCACAACTTTAGTCAATCCACTACCGTCATTTCATCCCCTTGATGTGTTTGTTGGTGTGGCTACAGCAGTTATTGCAAGATTAGTCTTGATTTATAAGGATAAGCATCGTAAAAAATTTGCTCAAGATGAAGAATACGGCTCGGCTCGTTGGGGCAATGCAAAAGATATTGAGCCGTATATGGACAAAAAAGATTTTGCTGACAATGTATTGCTCACGCAATCTGAACGCTTGACAATGGGTAAACCCTCTAATGTCAAGTATGCCCGTAACCAAAATGTGCTTGTTGTCGGCGGTTCAGGCTCAGGTAAAACCCGATTTTATGTTAAGCCTAATCTGATGCAAATGCACTCAAGTTATGTTGTAACAGATCCAAAAGGTACAACATTGCCCGAGTGCGGAAAAATGCTTCAGCGAGGACAACCGATTGTGAGAAACGGTGAAATCATTGGCTATAAACCATACAGTATCAGAGTGTTTAACACGATTGATTTCGACAAGTCAATGCATTATAACCCGTTCGCATATATCCGCCCTAAAACTCGTGAGCAGGATATACTGCGTACAGTCGAGGTGCTGATTGCTAACACAACAGGCGAACAAAAAGGCGGAGATGAGTTTTGGGTTAAAGCTGAAAAATTACTTTACACCTCATACATAGCTTTGATATTGACGATGTGTCCGGAAAACGAATGGAATTTTGAAACACTCATCGACTTTGTCAACGCATCAGAATGCCGAGAAGATGATGAAAGTTTCAAGAATGCAATTGATTGGGCTTTTTACTATCTTGAAAAATGGATAGAAAAAGACTGGGAAAAAGATGAGAAGTTTGCAGAACAAAATGCAAATTATTCGGATTTGATAGATATTGAGGTCGAACCGTGGAGAGCATCTCTCGGTAGATTTGCAGTTAGACAGTACAAAGCGTATAAACTTGCAGCCGGTAAGACCGCAAAATCAATTTTGATCAGTTGTGCAACAAGATTGGCTCCTTTTTCGATTGACCGTATTCTCGAAATTACAAGCTATGACGAAATGCATCTCGACACTGTAGGTGATGAGCTTACAGCATTGTTTATTATCGTTTCTGATACGGATGATACCTTTAACTTTTTGGTCGCAATGATGTACACGCAGCTATTTAATTTGCTGTGTACAAAAGCTGATAACAACCCCGACGGTTCAGGTAGGCTCAAGTATCCTGTGCGTTGTCTGATAGATGAATTTGCAAATATCAAACAGATTCCACAGTTTGAAAAAATTATTTCGGTAATTCGTAGCCGTGGAATATCAGCAAGTATCATTTTGCAGACCAAATCACAGCTCAAGTCATTGTATAAGGACAATGCTGAAACTATTGAGGGCAACTGTGATTCCTTGTTGTTTTTGGGTGGTAAAGAAAAAACAACGCTCAAAGATATTTCTGAGTCACTCGGTAAAGAAACAATCTATATGTTTAACACATCACGAAGTCGAGGAACGCAGGAAAGCTATGGTGTAAATTACCAAAAGCTTGGTAAAGAGCTTAAATCACAAGATGAGTTGGCAGTTATGGATAACTCATTATGCATCCTGCAAATCAGAGGATTACATCCATTTCTCTCAAAAAAATTTGACATTACTAAACACAAAAATTACAAAATGCTTTTCGATTATGCCAAACAAAATTATTTCGATGTAGCGAAATTTGTCGCTCATCGTAATAACAGGTCGGCACTTATAAACAAAAATTCGGTTTATACCGAATACAAATACAACAAATAAAGGAGTACCAAATGAACTTGTTAAAAACTAAAACAGAGCCTAAAAGGCTCTCTAAAAAAAGCAGAAATGCAAAAAAAATTACGCTCATTATGACAATTCTTGCTTGCATTGCAGCTATCGGATGTATGTCTTGCTTCGCAGTAGTAAACTCAAGTCAGTTTATCAGCAAAACTCAGACTGTATTAACCGCCGTAATCAGCCTTATCGGTGCAGGTCTTGGCGTTTGGGGTGTTGTAAACCTCATTGAAGGTTACGGTAACGATAACCCTGGCGCAAAATCACAGGGAATGAAACAGTTAATGGCAGGAATAGCCTTGATTGCTGTCGGCGTACTTATTGTGCCTGTTCTCGGTAATATGATGTCACAGGCTCAGTCAGGCTGATTATTTTGATGATAATAAACTTATGTCCATATCCGCATATGGAAACAAGTAAGAAAGAGGGCGATTATCTGGATTGTTGAAGATTTTATGAATGCTCTTGAAAATTGGTTTAAAGGAATTTTATCGGGAGCAATTGAAGGTTGTCTTAACACCGTTAACGATATGCTTTCGGGAGCTCTTAACAATAGTGACAACACCGGTGTAAACGGTATTTTTTCACAATTTCTCGGTAATCCTACAACCTTTACCGGTACAACCGGTTCCGGTGGTACAAGTATTTGGACAACAATTGAAAAATTATCAAACAATGTAATTGTACCCATCGGAGCCTTTATGCTTATGATAGTTGTGTGTTACGAGCTTTTTTCAATGGTCGTAGAAGGCAATAATTTCAAAGATTTTGATGATTCGATTTTCATCCGTTGGATTCTAAAAACATTTTGCGGAATTATGCTTGTAAGCAATGTGTTTTACATTGCAACCGGTATTTTTGTTTTCGGAACAGACGCTGTAAATTCCGGATTAAACACTTTATTTGGAAGCGGTAAATTTATATCTACCGATGTAGTAAATTCTTCTGAGTTTCATCAAGCACTAATGGCACAGGATATAGGTACTCTGATAACTACCTTGATAATTGCATTTGTGATTATTATTGTGACATTTGTCTTGTTGGCTGCAATCGTAATTGTGCTTGCATCAAGGATTATTGATGTGTATATGATGCTGTCTATTTCCCCTATACCTATGGCAAGCTTTATGAATAAAGACTGGAGCGATATCGGCAAAAACTGGCTGAGAAATCTGCTTGCTCTTGCTTTTCAGGGCTTTTTCATCATTGTCGCTCTGGCAATTTTTAAAACTTTATTCAACAATACATTGTCGAATATGATGAGCGGACAGGATGTAGTAATGACTATGGCAACATTACTTGGTTTTGTTATAGCGTTCATTTTCACAATGTTCAGGACATCAAACATATCAAAGTCTGCATTTGCAGCACATTAACTTCGTTACATTTAACTTCTGCCCCACTGGGGCAGAAGTTGAAAGGAGGAAATATGCAACAAAATTTTGTGCGAATACCTAAAGATTTGAGCCTTATCAAGCAAAAGTTTATTTTTGGTTTGACGAAAAGGCAGGCTATTTGTTTTGGCATTGGTATTGCTATGGGCATTCCTGCATTTTTCGTTTCTAAAGCCTTAACCGACAATCTTACTGTTTCGGTTTTTGCTCTTGGCTTTTTAGCTTTTCCGGGCATAGCGTGTGGTTTATTTAATAAAAACGGTATGTTTCTTGAAGAATATCTCAAATTGATAATTACATTTTTTCGTAAACCACGAGTACGCACATTTCAACCTATAAATGCGTTTAAAGCAATTGAAAATCAGATTGAATATAATAAACTCCGTACTAAACTTAAAAGAGCAGGAGTTGACACTTCAGAATTTGATACTCAAAAGAAGGTGAATATATTTGACAAAATCAAAAAGAAAAAATAATACTCTGACTAAGGATGAGATAATCGCTATAAAAAAGCGTATGGCAACCCTTAAAAAACAAAACGAGGGTTCTAAGTCATCTACGCAAGCGATAATCCCATACAAGACTATGTTTCCTGACGGTACTTGTCATATTTCGGGCAAACGCTATTCTCAAACAGTTGAATTTTATGACACCAACTATCAGCTCGCAACATTTGATGAAAAAGGTGTAAAGTTTACTAACTGGTGCGATATTCTCAATTACTTTGACGAATCAATTGAGTTTCAGAATACTTATGAAAATCAAATCATTGACAAAGATGCAATGATTAAGTATGTCAAGATTGATGATGTTGATGACGATTTTAATGATGTTCGTAAGGAATATAGCAACATCAGAGTCAAAAATCTCATAGGCGGAAAAAACGGCAGAAGTGTTAAAAAGTATCTTACATTTTCAACTGAAGCAAAAAACTTGCGTGAAGCAAGAGCAAAGCTCGGAACAGTATCAAATGAAATTGTACGACTTTTCGGAGATATGAAAGTATCTGCACATAAGCTTAACGGCAAAGAAAGACTTGAATCTATGTATCAATCGCTTAATCCTTACTCTGCTCAGCCATTTCTTTTTGACTGGAAACTTGTAAAAAAAGGGTACGATACAAAGGATTTCATCGCTCCGTCTTCGGTAAAATTTGTCGGTAAAAATAAATTTGAAATAAATGACGCTTACGGCTGCATAACATCAATCAATATTCTTGCAGGCGAATTATCGGACGGTATAATTGCTGATTTTCTTGATAATACAGACGGACTGATTTCCCTCAATTTTCATATTATGCCGTTTGACCAACTCAAAGCTCTCAAATATATCAGGGGCAAACTTTCAGATGTTCAAAAAATGAAAATTGATGAACAAAAAAAGGCTTTTCAGGCTGGTTATGACTCGGATATTTTGCCGGAGAACATTCAAATTTATCTTGTTGAGCTTAAAACTATGCTTGAAGATCTAAACAGCAAGAATGAAAGGCTTTTTAATATTACGGTAACAATCAGAAATTATGCTTCAAGCAAAAATAAAAGCGAATTACAGCTTGAAACGCTGTCCAGAATTGTTCAAAAGAACAATTGTAAACTTATCTCGCTTGATTATATGCAGGAAGAAGCTCTTGCATCATCACTGCCGATAGGATACAATGCAGTACCGATTATTCGTAACTTACCGACAAGCTCTGTAGCTGTGTTTATTCCATTTTCCACACAAGAAATTTTTCAGCCGGGCGGTGCTTACTACGGACTTAATCAGGTAACTAAAAATATGATTTTAGCAGACCGACTTAAATTAAAGAATCCTAACGGCTTGTATCTCGGTACACCGGGTTCGGGTAAATCTTTTTCTGTTAAGCGTGAGTTGACCGATGTGTTTCTTACAAGGAATGATGATATTCTCATTACTGATCCCGAAGGCGAATATTATCCACTCGTTGAACATCTCGACGGTCAGGTTGTAAAAATCTCTACAAACAGTTCTCATCACATCAATCCGCTCGATATTAGTTTGATTGATGATATGGACGGTGAAAATCCTATTTCAACAAAATCAGACTTTATCATCTCACTTTGTGAGCTTATTGTAGCTGATAAAGTTGGCTTGACATCAGAGGAACGCTCTGCCATTGATAAATGCACTCGCAGATTATATAACAATTTTCTTATGAACAACCCATCAAAAGAAAAAATGCCTACACTTGCCGACCTCAATAAGGAGTTTCGTTTACCCGATGTAATCAACACATTAAGCCGTGTTTCCAACTCAATGGAAATGTATGTTACAGGCTCTCATAATGTTTTTGCTTATAAAACGAACATTGACATCAGTAACAGACTTGTCTGCTTCGACATTAAAGAGCTTGGCAGTCAGCTTAAAAAGATTGCTATGCTCATTATTCAAGATCAGGTTTGGAGCAGAGTGGCTCAGAACAGAGGTAAAAAGACAACACGCTACTATATTGACGAATTTCACTTGCTTTTGCGTGAAGAACAGACTGCTAAATATTCTGTTGAAATGTGGAAGCGTTTCCGTAAGTGGGGCGGAGTGCCGACAGGCATTACACAGAATGTTAAAGACTTGCTCTCATCACCGGAAATCGAAAATATTCTTGATAACTCCGACTTCATCTATATGCTGAATCAGAGTGACGGTGACAGACAGATTTTACAGCAAAAGCTTGAAATTTCAGACGCACAAATCAAGTATGTTAAAGGTTCAAAACCCGGTCACGGTCTTGTGTTCTACGGAGATACAATTCTGCCATTTGAAGATGAATTCCCGGAAGATACTCTTATGTTCCAACTGTTAAACACAGATCCGTCAAAACGCAAACTTCAACCGTTATCAACTTAATTGAGGTGGCTCTATGGGACTTACCGGAAAAGAATATCATATAAAATTTGTCCGCCGGCAAAGTAAGTTAACCGGTAAATATCATACCGCAGTCAGACTTAAAAGAGCAAACGCTCCTGCATTTAAGCAGGAAGGAATTTTGCATCGCATTGACGGATTAGGCAGACGGTTTGAAGGTGATAAGCCGACCTTATCGGTAACAAAGCGTATATCGAATATGCGACCGACAACAGCCTTCGGTAAAGGTACAAAGTACACTTTATCAGCTGTAAATAAGGTGCGTAAGACCGGTACAAGAATAGTTTGGAAATCGGCTTTGTCGGCAGAAACGGTTGGTTTGACTTTTGGCAACTTTGCAAAAACACAGTTAATGCAAAATCTCCGATACAAAACCGATACTACAGATAGCGGTAAAGCTGTGTTGAGTACTGCTACTACTTTGCGGACTATTGATAATGCTCGCAAAACAATAGTGCAGCATCATCTGCAAAAGAAAAAATACACGCTCCACAAAAAGACCGCTAAATCTGCAAAGTCAATACGGTTGGGTGCAAAGGTTAAGTTCAAAGGTCAGAAGAAAAATTTCAAGGTTGCAAAATCCGCTCAAAAAAAGCAACTTAAATCTATCTCAAATAACTTTGATAAAGTCAAAAACACCTCCGTAACTAAAAAGGTTAAGACTTATAAGTTGATTAAGCGTAAGCGGAAACTTATAAAGAATGACTATAAGCTTAACAAAAAGGTATATAAAAACAAGAAACGCTCTTACAAAAATAAGCGAAAGCTGAAAAAACTGTATAAGCCAAAGTCACTTATTAGGTTAGCTGTCGGAGCTTCTGTATCGGGTTCTGTCTACAGATTTTCAAACCGCATCGCTCAGGAAGCTGCCGACAATGATTTCGTGCAAGCTGCCAACAAAGCAGTCACATATACCCGACACGCAAAAACAATTTCAAAAAAGCGTAAAAATCATAAGATTTCAAAAACTGAGAGCAGAAAAGAAAAACTTTCTAAAAAATCAAACAAATTACAGCAACGAAAGAATAAACTTCAAAAGGAAAAAATAAAGCATAAGAAAAAAAGAAAGCCACCAAAGCCGAAAACAACGGACAAGGTTGCTAAGCTCGCAGGAAAATTATTCAGTTTTATTTTTAAATTTTTTGGATTTATTGCAGCTCCCCTATTGATTATTATTTTCTTTTTCTCTCTGATTCTTATGGTTTTCGGTGGCGGTGCGTCCAAAAACTCGGCAATCCTCGGTACTTACTATTGTAATGACTACGATATGTCAAGGGCGATCGAATCGTACACTAATATTGCTTATGAGTACAACTTAAATCTTATCCGGTGCAAGAGCAAAAACGAATGGCGTCAGGGACTTAAAAATCTTAAAGTCAATACAGACAGTATGGATGATACACCAACCAAATATTATTACGGCAAAAATATCATTCAAAACTATGAACCTGTGTATGACTTTGATGCCAACAAATTAATAGCTTTTATGTGTGCCTATACCTATGATTTTACTGACACAGAAGATAAAGAACAAACTTGGAAATACAGCGATGACAAGTTTGATGACATACTTCAGGATTTGTTTGACAAGGAATACAGCTTTATATACAAGTACATTAATGGTTCGTATTGGCAGGAATTGGGTAGCTACGACGCTTATCCCGGTGACGCATCGGACGAATACTATTACAGTAAAAGTTCCGGCTCTATCACCGACAATGGTAAAACCTATGGTTATATTGATTTTGGTTCTTGTGGAGTACCGTCAGCATTAACTTCTTACCACAAAAGTAAAAAAGTGTATTTTAATTTATCAACCGGCGAAATACTCAATGTCAATAAAAGCTATGCTAAAACCGGATACTATTTTCAAAATTGTAATCAGCAAGTTGTGGATTCTATGGGTGGCATCATTCCTTCTTTTTATAGTCTCATCAAAAAAAATAATGAAGAATTTTGGGGTTGGCGAGGTTCAGGCACAAAGGTGTATCGCAAAACGCAGCTTACTATCAATGGTCAAGATTTTAATTGGGCAATATCTTCAGACGATGTTAAAACGAGATTTGGCGAAAATGGTAAGCAAGCTGTTAGATTTTATAAGCGTGATACTTACATTACGGATTGTACACTCTACACTAATGTGCAACAAATACGGTCATTTGACGATGCTATTTACGCAGTTTTAAATTCTAAGAGTCAAAGTTTGTATTCCTCTCAATCAAAAATCAAAGAAGATTATGCACAACGGAAGCAGTATTATCAAGTGCTTGCCTGCCTTGAACAAGACGAAAATGGCAAAACACAGACAACATACGGCTTACATCAATCATTTGAGTGTAATCCTCTTCCCGGAAATTTTGTTAATACGAAAATATATAACAATTTTGGTTACGATGTTGTAAGTTGGTATTCTCGCCATTGTCAAAATACTATGCACTATGGCACAGACTTTGTTGCAAGCAAGGGTACTAATGTGTATTCACTTATGGACGGCAAAGTCGAAAGTATTGATACATCAAATCATACTATTGTTATTGTCACCGAGAAAGACCGTAACATATGGTATGAAAACGATACCGCACGAACATTTAAACTGACATACGGTAATATAACTCCTAAAACAGGCTTAAAAAAGGACAGTAAAGTTAAATTAGGAGATTATATCGGCAAAGTGGATAGTTATAAGCATTGTGACGGTAACGATACTAAGGCTAATCAAAATTATTTGCATTTAGGTGTGCAAATAAAGTATGGTCTGGTGTGGCACGATGTAGATCCACAATTTTTGATTTACCGTGAAAACAAATAATAACTTATGCCCCGTTGGGGCATAAGTTGAAGGAGGAAATATTTTTGTCCGCAAACAAAATCAATAAACTTGATAGTTTAAAAGCTACGCTTGATTCGCTCAACGAAAAAATCAATTCATTGATGGCTAAAAAAAGAACTGTAGAAAAACAAATTAAAGATACAGAAGAAAAAGAGTTTATGCAAATCATTCGCAATAACAATTATACAGTTGTTGACCTCAGCAACGATATTAAATTGATTAAAGTTATAAAGGAAAACAATCTATCTCAACAAGACTTACTTGAACTTTTAGGAGGCTCTAACCATGAAAACTAAACGAAGAATACTTGCTGTGATTATGACAGTTTTAATGTGCTTGTCAATCTCCATTTGCAGTATCTCAAGCGTTTCGGCAGCCGAAACGACCAAAAGCAATTCAAGCAATTCGTCCTCTGATACTGATTCAGACAATAATGACGATATGGCGGATTCATCAGATTCTGTCGATGACACTTCTGATGACAACGATAATTCACAGACAAGCTATGACTGGTCAAAAAACACCACTGGTAATGCAAACCTTGCAGCTGACCAAACCGTGGTGATGGAAAACGGTACATATCAGCTCATTGCTGTTACAACAAGAGATGATGATATGTTTTATGTCATCATAGATAAAACAAAAAAGGAAAATAATGTGTACTTTCTGAACGAAGTAGATACTGCTGACCTCGACAAACTTGCAAATGATGACAGTAATGTCAGTAACGGTGACAGTTCTACCGAAACAACGGCTCCTGCCGATGAAGATGCAGATACCGAAACAGCCACACAGAACGACAACAGCTCCTCGAATTCAAACAATTCATTTATGTTGTATCTCGTTCTCGGAATAGCAATCCTCGGCGGTATTGGCTTTGCTTTCTTTAAATTAAAGGGCAAAGACGGTAAAAAGAAATCTGATGAAGATGACAGTCCGGAATATACAGATGATGATTTTGAATACGAAGATGAAGTAAATGAAGATGGCGATACCTCTGAGGAGGAAAAATAATTATGAAGTTGGTCATTGCAGAAAAGCCCTCTGTTGCAAATACTATAGCCACAGTGCTTAGTGCAGATAAAAAAGGTGTCAATTATTTTTACAACGACTATTACATTGTATCTTGGTGTGTCGGTCATCTTATCAAGCTTGATGATCCCGATTCATACGGAGCGAAATTTGCTGAAAAGCCGTGGAAATTTGAGAACCTACCTATTATCCCTGAAAAGTGGAAGTTTTCAATTGCCGGTTCAACAAAATCTCAATATTATGTGCTTAAAAGTCTGATGGAGCGTGATGATGTCGATGAAATAATCTGTGCAACTGATGCAGGTCGGGAAGGCGAATGTATCTTTCGTTATGTATATAACAAAACAGGTTGTCAAAAGCCGGTTAAAAGGTTATGGACTTCTTCACTTGAGGAAAAAGCAATTAAAAAAGCGTTTTCAGAAATGAAGGATGATTCTGAATACGACAATTTATATCAGGCAGGACTTGCACGAAATAAAGCCGATTGGCTTGTCGGAATGAATGCTACAAGGCTGTTTTCTGTTCGTTACGGTTTGTTGCTCAATATCGGCAGAGTGCAGACTCCTACACTTGCAATGATTGTTGACCGCAACAACAAAGTCAACAACTTTGTTAAGGAATCTTTTTATAGAGTTGATATTGACTGCGGTGGGTTTAAGGCAACAAGCGAAGATGTTTTTGAATCAGAGTATAAAGCAAGTAAACTTGCAGACTGCGTTAATAATACAGATTTTAAGGTTGTTAATATAACCGAGCAAAAAAAGTCGGTATCACCACCAAAGCTCTATGACTTAACTGCTTTACAGCGTGATGCAAATAGTGTTTACGGATATACAGCACAGCAAACGCTTGATTATTTGCAGTCGCTCTACGAAAAAAAGCTTGCTACATATCCTCGCACGGACAGCAATTACATCACCGATGATATGGCTACTACAGCAAAAAATCTTATTGAGAGTATTTACAGCGTGTATGAGAAAATACCGCATACTCCTACTGATATTGCAAAAGTTATCAATAATGCAAAAGTATCAGACCACCACGCCTTACTGCCAACTGAACAGATAACAAGCTATGACTTATCGTCATTGCCGACAGCTGAATATAATATATTGTTTATGCTTGCCGTCAGACTTTGTGTTGCAACCGGCGAGAACTATGAATATTATATTGATGTTATTAAATTAAAATCTGATAAAAGTGATATGCTTTTCAATAACAAAGTGTCCTTACTTAAATTTAGTGGTTGGAAACAAACGGATTCCTGTGTACGCTCCAAAAGTAAATCTGAACTTGAAGAATATTTCAAACCAAATAATGAGAGCAGATTCACTATGTTAGAAATGGGTAAGGTGTTGGAAAAAGTTTCTGCAAGCGTATCAGAACACTTCACTACATCGCCTAAGCAATACACAGACGCAACCTTGCTCTCAGCTATGGAAACAGCCGGAAATACAGATTATGTTGAAGATAGCAATGTTGAGAAAAAAGGACTCGGCACGCCTGCAACCCGTGCAGGAATAATTGAAAATCTTGTCAAGCGACAGTACATAAAGCGAGAGGATAAGAAAATTTTGCCGACTGATAAAGGTATTCAGCTCATTGATTGTGTCCCTGATGATGTTAAATCCCCGAAAATGACAGCTGAGTGGGAAACTGCTTTACAGCATATTGAAAACGGTTCTGTAAGCTCGGATGATTTCATCAATCAGATTGAAGATTCAGTTAAATATCTTGTTGATACTTACAGCGAAGTTGACAACAGCAAGCATTTTACCCGTTGGGAATGCGTAGGCATTTGCCCTGTATGCGGTAAAAAAGTTTTATCTTATCCAAAATCATATTCTTGCGAAAGCAAAGAGTGTAATTTTAACATATGGAAAAACATATGTGGTAAAAGCCTTACATCTGCACAGGCGGTAAAATTACTTGACAAAGGCAAGACGGACACGCTCAAAGGCTTGAAGTCCAAATCAGGCAAATCCTTTGACGCAGCTATTAAACTTAACTCGGATTTTAAAACAGAGTTTGTTTTTTCAAGCTCTTCAAAATCTAAAAAATCTTACAGGAAGTAAATTAAGCTATGACAACAAAACTCCAATTAAATCTATTGAGGTGATTTTTATGGTATTAAATAATAATGAACTTAATGCAGAAATACTCCGTAAGGCGTTTGAGGGTGCTGACCTTGGTGTCGTATGTGTTAGGGGTAAGGGATTTATTGAGTCCGATGATGATAATTTATGTTATTTATTTGGATTTGATGACGGTTTTGAGTGTTTTGTCTATGAAGTATTATATTTCAACGAAGATAATATGGATGTGTCTCATGCTGGTGTGACACGACGGCGTTTTGAAATTATCAATTCAATTTACAGAAGATGGCTTGCCCTAAAACCTCACAAATATCATACGGCAAGTCCATTTGCAAATCGTGAGTTTGTGGCATATGTAACGGAACGCGGTATCACAAAATCTGATTATGTATTGATTTCGAGAACGGTATATTAAGCTATGGAACGAGAACGCTCAAGGCAGGAACAGACTGCCGACACCGACAAGCTGTATCCACAAATAGCAGAAGCTCTTAATATATCTATCTCTCAGCTTGAGCAATACCCATCCGATATGAAACAGATCCTTTGTCAGGCTTACATCAACAATTGTGAGCTTGGCAAGGATGATGTTGCCGAAACTCTGAACGGTATAGTCAATCTTGATATTGATGAGGTGGGTATCAAAGAGATTGAAAAGCAACAGGACAATACTGCCGTTGACAATGAGTTACGGCAAACCGAAGTCACGGAACGAAAAAACAAACGGTCATTTTTACTCAGCAGAAACCAAATTCTTCAAAATGCACGAACAATTGCCGACAACGATAAATCAAAACAATATGACCGTCAGCAACCGGAAAACATAACAAGGAATAATGACAGTTAGGTGGATTATGAACAAATTTATACATACAACAATTAAGCTCTCCTTTTTGTCTGTCATAATATCTATGGCAGCGTTACTCAATACAGCACCCACAGCAGGTGCAACAACACAGACTGCTCATAATGGGCAGTCTGTTGTTGATAACAGACTTATTTTAAATCCCGAAATAGGAATACATATAACCGTAGATGATGTAAGCAAAGATTATTATGTGCCTATGGGGACAGTTAGCAATGCACTAAATTATCTTAATATATCACTCTCGGATGATGATATATTAAATGCTGATTTATCAGACACGGTCTATCTCGGTCAAGAGATTAAAATTGACCGTGTTAATTATGCTTACTATCCGATATACAAATCTATCCCATACAAAACTGTTGAACAGGAGTCGGACAAACTTTTTGTCGGACAAACCAAAATGCTCCAAAAAGGCAAACCGGGAAGTACAGAGTATATATATAAAGATAAGTATGTAAACGGCGAAATTATATCACATAAATGTATTAAGCAACAAGTATTGACATATCCAACAGATAAGATTATAGTTAAAGGTAACAGGAATATTGATATTATCAATAAATCTTATAATAACAAGACAAGTTATCTTGTCAAAACAAAATATGATAACAAAGACTTTAAATTACCTATGGTAAAGCTGTCGGATAAGGACAGGGATATGCTTGAACGAATTGTTACGGGCGAATTTGGCGGCAGTTATGTAGGCTCTTGCCTTATTGCTCAGTCAATCAAGTGTGCCATAGTGTATGACGGCTATACTTCCGTATCGGCTGTAATTAAAGGTATGGGATATGTCGGCTCAACTGCCAACCGTTCGCAGAACGCAGTTAATGCTGTCAAATACATATTCGATGATAACAATCTTGCGGTCAGGCACAGGCTGTTTTATATGTGTACAAAGGATTATTATGACAGCACACCCGGTAATTTTCATTCAACACAGAACTTCATACTACAATATGAGAATGTACTGTTTTTTGACCGTTGGTAATTTTTTTAAAAAAGCAAAAACTTATGCTTGACAGCAGTGCTATACTGATGTATAATATAATTGAAAGGAAAACCAAAACCTTTTAACTTACAAAAAGGAGAGTAACAAATGAGAAAGGTCAGAAAATTTGCAATTGCAGCAATCGCCGTATTGCTAATAGCTTTACAAACATTCTGCGTATCGGCAGCGTACAAAAAAGCATATGAATGTACCAAAGACGAGCTGTATAACGAAGCGTGGTATTATTTCGAACTGCGAAACATCAATTACAGTGAGTCCGAAATGCCTGAACCTATTGCCCTGTATGCTTCAATGTCAAGATATTATCTTGGTGTTTTTTTAGATGACTATACTCCTGAAAACAAAGATGTAACAGTCAGTAATGTTGCCAATCTTTTTTATGAGTATATGAAAGAAAAGACAGCTGATGTTGATACGCTTGATGTTGATGACAACGGTCAGCTTTATGAGTTGCTAACAGACGGCACAAAGCTTATATGGACTTATGATGCGAGTTCGGACAAGTTTATCAGATATGATGATAACGGTAAAATTGCAGAATCATATGACCGTTATCACCCTGAAGGAGAAACTGACAGCAGCAATACAGATTCATCCGACACACAATCATCAGAATCCGAGAACAGTCACAATCAGGCAGTAGCAAATTCAAAATCTGATGTTGACGGAAGCAAAGTTGAAGCTATCGCAGAAACACAGCCGACAACGGCAGAAGCCGAAGCTACAGCAGATGACAACGGAATGAGTACAGGACAGATAGTTGTGTTGTCAATTATCGGAGGTCTGATTGTCATCGGATTCGGAACGGTCGGTGTTATGGCTGTAAAGAAGAAGAAGAAATAACAAAATTTTTTAAGGAGGATTATCAATGAAAAAGGCATTATTATCAGTAGCTATGGCGGCAGTAATTTCTCTGTCGGCAACAGCAGTATCATCTACGGTTGTCGGAGCAGTCAGCTCTAATCTTGCAACTCCGAAGATTTCAAAGACAGAGAATGTCAACGGCGGTGTAAAGCTGACTTGGAGCAAGGTAAAAGGTGCAGAAAAGTACAGAGTTTACTACAAGGGCAGTAAAGGTTGGACAAGAATGGTCGATACAACTTCAACCTCATATATCGATAAGGATGTTTCATCAGGCAAAAATTACACCTACACAGTAAGATGTATCAACTCATCTGCAACTAAGTTCACAAGCGGATATGATTCAAAGGGCAAATCCGTAAAATATATTTCAGCTCCGAAGATTTCAAAGACAGAGAATGTCAACGGCGGTGTAAAAATCAGTTGGGGCAAGTCAAACGGTGCAGAAAAGTACAGAGTTTACTACAAAGGCAGTAAAGGCTGGACAAGAATGGTCGATACAACTTCAACCTCATATATTGATAAGGATGTTTCATCAGGCAAAAATTACACCTACACTGTAAGATGTATCAACTCATCTGCAACTAAGTTTACAAGCGGATACGATTCAAAGGGCAAATCCGTAAAATATATTTCAGCTCCGAAGATTACCAAAGCCGAGAGCGTAGACGGCGGTGTAAAAATCAGTTGGAGCAAGTCAAGCGGTGCAGAGCAGTACAGAGTTTACTACAAAGGCAGTAAAGGCTGGACAAGAATGGTCGATACAACTTCAACCTCATATATTGATAAGGATGTTTCATCAGGCAAAAATTACACCTACACAGTCAGATGTCTTAATAAGAGCAAGAACAAATTCACAAGCGGTTACAACAGCACAGGCAAGTCAATTAAATATGTATCTGCTCCTAAGATTTCAAAAACTGAGGCAACATATAACAGTGTAAATTTAAATTGGGACAAAGTGAACGGTGCCGAAAAGTATCGTGTATATCGCAGGGGCGAAAAAGGTTGGACAAGGTTGTTTGATACAACAAGTACCACATTCACGGACACAAACCTTTATGCCGATACAGAATATACATACACCGTGAGATGTATCAATTCATCAGCAAACAAATTCACAAGCGGATATAATTCAAAGGGCTTTACCGTAACTACTTTATCAGCTCCTGCGGAGCATACCCACACTTGGCAGAATATTACCAAAGAAACACAAGTAAAGGTTGTGGATAAGGAAGCCTATACCTACGAAGAGCCGGTTTACGAGAAACACGATAGAACTATTTGTAAGGTTTGCGGAGCTGATATTACTGATAATTGCAGCGAACATAATAAACAGCACGCACTGAACGGAGAACCAGTATCTTATCACAATGTATGGGTAAATGTTCAAGTTGGCACAAAGACGGTAACTGTCCCTGAAAAGTTTCACTATGAAACAAAAACCGAAGTAGTCGGCAGAAAGTGTACGGTTTGCGGTAAAGTTGAGTATAATTGATTTTAACGAGAGGTGAACAATATGAAAAAAATACTGTTATTCCCCTTAAAACTAATATTTCTGATTATTGCTTACCTATTAAAAGGCATACTTTACATATTAGCCTACATATTAACCTTCATTGCCGATTTTTGCGGAGTCATTCATTTGATAGTTGGTTTTTTCACTACAATATTTGCTATCTGCGGAACTATAGTTGTTGTGGGATGGATACAGCAAGGCTCATTTCAATTACTTGAAGGCTGCGTTGTAATCGGCATATTATGGCTGTTTGCTATGGGATTTAACATTCTGTTTAATTTGGGCGATTCAATTGCAGACTTCTTAGAAAATATCGGTGACAATTTGAGCGATTTCGCACTTGATTTTTTCTGTTTATAAAATTAGAAACCTTAATGTGTAAAGGGGCGGTTTTTCCGTCCCTTTATTTTTTGTAAAATTACATAACAAATTTCAGACAGAGCTACGGCTCTGTTTTTTTATGCTCTTTTTATGCTCCTGAACGGAGCATTTTTTCTTTTTGAGAATAATTTTAAAGAGATTTCAAAAAAAATTTAAAACTTTTAAAATTTTTTGATTTTTAGGGTGACAAACCGCAAATTTTGCGGAATATATATAGAACCCTTTAAGGAGGAATTTATGAAACTGAAAAATAAGATTATTTCGGGCTTACTTACTGCGACTACTCTTGTGAGCCTTTGTACTTTCGGTGCAGGAGCAGTAAGCACAGACAAAAAGTTTTCAATCGAAGATGCAACGCTTATTCAGAAGAATGTTGTAGGTATGACAACATTTGATGAAAAACAAATTAAGCTGTACGACCTTAATAAAGACGGTGTGATTACCGTTGTTGATTCAACACTTGTACAGAAGATTATCGTAGGTCTGATTAAAGAGCCAACAGAAGAACAACCGACAACAGCAGAATCAACAACAGAGCCTACAACGGAAGCAGTTACAGAACCTACAACTGTTCCAAAGCCTACTACTGTACCTAAAAGTGTAAAACTTGACAAGTCAAGTATCACACTTGGCACAACCGAAACCTACACATTAAAAACTACGGTTGAAAACGGTACGCTGTCACAGATATCGTTTACAACAAGTAACAGTAAGGTGGCAGGCATTGACAATAACGGAAAAATAACTGCTGTCGATGTCGGCACGGCAAAGATTACGGCTAAGACCTACAACGGCAAGACTGCAAGCTGTACCGTAACAGTCAAAAAGCTTGCCGGAACAGTCACTCTTAATAAGACAAACATTACCTTAGGTGTTGGCGAACAATTTGACTTAAACAGCAGTATTCCAAACAATACAACCGCATATTACAGACTTTATTATTCTGACAATACTGCAATTGCTACTGTTCAAAAATCAGGCGGTCTTATAACAGCCAAAACAGCAGGAACAACAACTGTAAGATGCAAGCTAAACAATGGCAAAGAAGCAATTTGTAAAGTAACTGTCAAGTCGGCTCCGTCAAGCGTATCTTTAAATCACTCATCATCAACTCTCAAAGTAGGGCAAAGTCAAACGCTGACAGCTGCATATAACAGTAATGCTTACAGTTACCGAAATACTTGGACAAGCAGTAATACATATGTTGCAACCGTTAATTCAAGCGGTAAAATTTCCGCAAAATCGCAGGGTACTGCAACTATTACATATAAGACCTATAACGGAAAAACTGCTAAATGCAAAATAACAGTTTCGGGGTCGGCTGTAAAATGCTTGGATGTATCGACTTGGCAGGGAAGCATAGATTTCAATAAGGTTAAGTCGGCAGGATATAATTATGTGATTATCCGTGCCGGCTACGGTAAAGAAAAAACCCAAAAAGACAATATGTTTGAAATAAACTACAAAAACGCCAAAGCCGCCGGTCTTAAAGTCGGAGCATATTGGTTCAGCTATGCAATGTCACCGTCAACGGCAACAGCAGAAGCAGATGCTTGCCTTAGTTGTATCAAAGGTAAAAAGTTTGAACTTCCTGTTTACTACGATATGGAATATCAGCCTGCAATGAGTACAAGCAACAGCAATTATACAAAAATGGCAGTCAATTTCTGTAACAAACTCAAAAGCAACGGCTTTAAATCGGGTGTGTATTCCTCAGCAAGCGTTTATGACTATCTGCTCAATCGCACAACCTTAAAAAATAACGGCATTTCCATTTGGAACGCAGAATGGTATATAAAGCCGTCAATCACTTGTGATGTGTGGCAGTATTCAGAGAACGGTAGAATTAACGGTATATCAACAAATGTTGACCTTAACTACATATATAACCTTAACATTTTAAATTGATAACAACTTTTTGAGAAGGTGAAATAATTGTCGTTTGGAAAGCAGTTGCGTATTGCTCGAAAAAACAAGCATATGACACAGAAACAAGTGGCAGAAGCCGTGCATATAGAACGGTCAGCCTATACCAAATGGGAAAACGATAATTATGAACCGACTTTTGCATATATCAGAGAATTAGCGAAAACATTGGAAGTTGATTACAACTTTCTGTTTTATGATTCTCACTATTCACTTGACAGCAAGACTTCTTAAGTTTTCATTGTTATTCTTCTTTTGCATCGGGCATTAACTTGTCCGATGCATCCCTACAATCCCCACTAAGGTGGTTAATAATATAAATTTACGGAGGTAAATATGATTCGTGCATCACCCAAAAGAATACAGTAGTTTTTCTTTTTCAATATTTAAATATTTAGTTGAAAGGAGAGAAAAATTTGAATGAAGTTAATTAAAAAAATGCTGTCGGTGTTCTTATGTTTGACTGTAATTATTGGCTCATTGTCTGTCGGTTTGTTTTCCGTAAGTGCTGCCACGGTTACCAAAGGTACTCGTGGTGCAGACGGCAAAGGGTTTAAATTCAAAAAAACAGCTGAATATACTTATACAGACGCAAACGGGAAAAAGCACAGTCAGCATTATGAAGGTTGGGAAAATTTTAAGGTCCATTTTTTTGCTGCATCCGGAAAAACCTTGAATTTTTCAGACTACACACAGAGAGCGTACTGTATTGAACCGGATAAAGCATCTGAATTAACAAGTTCTGCTACTGTAAAAAGTACATCTCAATCAGCAGCTTGGAAACAGTTAAGCTCTGCACAACAGAACGCAGTTAATCTGATCCTAAGTTGGGGGTTCGGAGGTTTTGAATCTCCGTCAAAAAATAAGGTACATTACTATTACGCAACGCAGTTGTTAATTTTCGAGATTGTAGCCGGCAAGAGAAATGCTTCAACCTTTGATGCCGTATCCGGAAAACCGTTGCTTACTCCTGCCAATACTATGACTGAGACAAGCTCAGCTGAAACTACTGTAGCAAATGTTACAACAGCATATAACAATATGGTGTCTTGGTGCAAAAAGTCGGTGCGAAATCCGTCATATACAGCATCATCACTCAGTTCTGCGAAGTCGTATCAAATGTCATATAATCAATCAAACGGACAGTATTCAATCACTTTGACTGATAAGAACGGTACCGCTTCAGTAACTAAAGCATCCGATGTAATCGTCAGCAATTCAAATGTTAAGGTCAGCGTAAGCGGTAAAAAGATAACATTTACCTGTTCTAAAAATCTTGGTACGACAGTTAATGTGACAATGAAAAATTCTTTTTTGAAGGAACATGGAATCAAGAGCAAAAACAGTTTGTATTTAATTACAAGTAATGACTATGCATCATATCAGACTTTTGCTCAGGGTTCTAATTATACAGTTAAAGACGGATATGTTAAGTTGACATTTCCGGATGTTGTCAAGCTGCAACTTCACAAATCATCATCAAACAAAGAGCTTACAGCCGGCAACGGTTGTTACAGCTTGTCGGGAGCTGAGTATGGCATATACACAGACAAAGCTTGTACCAAAAAAATCGGCAGTATTACAACAAATGCAAGCGGTTACGGCAGTTACAGTAAATATGTTGACGCATCAGCTTCTTACTATGCCAAAGAAACCAAAGCACCAAAAGGCTATGAGCTTGATGAAACTGTTTATACATTTGTGAATTCAGGCAAAAAAGCCGCAGACGGTACAAAAATTTATAGCTTTAGCTGTACTGATGAGCCCGTAAATGACCCTGTCGGCATTATTCTCCAAAAGAAAAACGCAGTAACAGGCGAAACGACAGGACAAGGACTTGCTGGTGCGGTTTTCAGCATTGAATACTACGCACAAGAGATTGACAAAGATTACAATGTCAAACCCGGTGATACAGCTCCTGCTCTTAACAGCAAAAACCTTAAAAGGACTTGGTATATTCAGACTGACGAAGATGGATATTGTGACCTGAACAAAAAATATCTTGCTTCGGAGTACAGTTCAGATGACTTTTACTATACTTCGGCTGAAAACCCAGTACCTGCTATCCCAATTGGTACAGTTGTCATTCGAGAAGTAAAAGCTCCCGAAGGGTATTCGCTAAGTGATGTTGTATTTTACAGACACATTAGTGAAGAAATTGCAGAGATAGCAAAAGACACCAATACTCCCATAAATGTGCCAATTGATGAAATGCCGGCAAAGGCATATATCGGCATACACAAACTTAATCGGTCAGGTATAGGTGTCGGCGGTGCAGTATATGGCTTGTACTCTGATTCAGCTTGTGCAAGCTTGTATGACAAGCTCACAACAAATGCTGACGGCAAGGGTACTTTTGCAAAATCAGTAGATGTCGGCAAAACATATTATATCAAAGAAATAACCGCACCGACAGGCTATGAGCTTGACGATACTGTTTATCCTGTCATTGCAAATGAGGAAAACTCAACCGTTGAAACAGCCGTTATTCAGACGATTTATGAAGATGCCATAAAAGCTGACCTCAAAATCAAGAAGTCATCAACAGACGGTATTGTTTCAAATCTGTGGTTTGCAATATCAGATAACCTCGGCAACGAGTACAATGCAGTTTCAACCGACAAAAACGGTGAAGCTACAGTAAAAGGATTGCGTGTTTATGACGATAAAGGCAACAAGATTACCTACACCGTCAAGGAGCTTGGTTTTAAGACTACTTTAGGATCTCACAGCTATGGCGGTTACACTTGGACAATAAAGAAAGAAAATGCAATCAGCTACAAAGGCTCTTACTATGAGGGTGTTTCAAATGCCGTGTTCAGCAATTGTGAGAATGCTTATTCAAGATACTACTATGGCAAATCATCAGAAGCAAAATCAAATGCTAATGGTAAGTCTTTAACGCTTGACGAAAGCAAAACCGTTACATTCAGTTTTCAAAACACAGTTCCCGAAACGGATTTAACTGTTAAAAAGAGCTCATACAACGGTAAAGTGTCTGGAGTTTGGTTTGAGGTACAGGACGAAAACGGTAAATATTATGGTGATATTGTTACAGATTCTACCGGAACAGCTAACTATTACAACCGATACGGTTACAAGCTCACAAGCTGTTTAACCGTTCCAAACTCAGCAATTTGTATTCCTATAAAATATAAAGTTATTGAAAAAGGTTTTCTCGGCGGAGGCAGTTACTACTTCCCCGAAAATTACCTTGAAAAGGCTGAATCAGAGTGTAAGACTGCCAACAAATACGGAACAACATCAACGCTTAATTATTTCATGTACAACGCTCCTGCAACCGGCAGGATTAACATCAATAAGACTTCCGAGGACGGAGTTATCGAGGGTTTGAGTTTTAAGCTTGAGTCTTTTGACGATGAACGAGAGTTCGATGATGACCTTATTCCTACTCCTATGGCTTATGATGCAGACGGAAACGGGATTACAAGTATCGTTTTGACTACTGATGAAAATGGTAAAGCAAGTACAGATAATATGCAATTTTATGACATAAACGGTAACAAAATTGATGGTATTCTGCCATATGTAGTTGACCTAAACGGTTTTCAAATTACTTACAGGCTTACCGAAATCGGCATTAAACAGTCAGACGGAACATACAAGTTTCCGAGCCGTTATGAACTGAAAGATGCAGTCGAATTTACAATCTATGATACCGATGAATACAACTATACATATGATTGTGCCAATACCGTAAAAACAGGTTCGTTACAGGTACAAAAAACATCTGAAGATGATGTTGTGGACGGTTTGTATTTTGAAATAAGCTGTGCTGATACAGGGTTTAACGAAAAAGTAAGCACAAACCTTGAAGGTTTAAGTCCTGAAATCTCAGACTTGCCGATTTATAACAGCAATGACGAATTGCTCAAATATAAAGTAACCGAACTCGGCGAGCTTAACGATGACGGCACTTACTCCCTGCCGTTTAAATACAACAAGCCCAAAAGTGTAACCGTCACGCTTGATACTGATACCGTAACCTTTGCAAGTATCAAAAATACTGTAAAAACAGGCTCGGTTAAGCTCACAAAAACAGACGGCACAAAAGCTCTTGGCGGATCAGGTTGGCAGCTCTACAAGTCAGATGACACTCCCATCAGCTGTTATCAGACAGGCTCAGGAACTTATATGTATAATTCAGTTGGAAAAACTGCAACCGATTATATGGCAACAAACGGTACTTTATCAATCAGTAATTTGCCGGTCGGAGATTACTATTTCACAGAATCTGTAACTCCGTCAGGCTATATGCCATACGGTAAAAAGGTTGAATTTGCAATTTCTGCCGACAATGAAAACACACTTAACATATCTTTAACCGTTGCCGATAACAAATCTGTGTTATCTCAAACAGGCGGCGGTGGCATTGCTCCCTTTTATTTTGCTTCTGTAGCACTCGGAGCATTGGCTATATTTTTCATCTATGACTACCGTAAACACGGTAGCAAGAAATATAAAAAATCACGAAAGGACAATCAAAAATGAAAAAGAAAATCACACGAATTATGACAGCTATGGTGCTTGCAGTAATGATGGTATTAACTGCAATCCCATTTGCAAGTGCCGCAACAAACAACAACGCTCTTGATGAAACAAAGAAGGTTTCATTCACGCTCAATTGTTCTAAGCCCGGCTATACATTCACGGTGTACAAGGTGGCAGAACTCAAAACTACTGAAAATCCATACAAGACAGGCTATGATTCACTTATTCCTTCAATCTCTGACGAGATTTTAAGCGGTAAGACATCGAATGTTCTCTCAGCTCTTGATGGTCTTTCTTCGATTCCGTCAACAGCTTCAACCGTTGGCACATTTACTACATCGGCAACATCGGTAAAAAAGACTTTTTCAAGCCTTGCTCAGGGTTTGTACTACATAAAAGCGACTAACTTTCCTGCCGGTGTTAAAAGCGTTACAAACTCTGTTGTATCACTTCCATATTACAATAACGGTTGGGTTTACAGCATTAATGCTATCGACCTTGCTACAAAGGTAAATGACGGTGATGTTGTAACAGGCAAGACTATCACAAACAGCACAAAGGATAATGTTAATTTTACCGATGTAAGCCTTGGTGACACAGTGAATTTTGAAATCAAGTCATCAACTGCCGGTTCATCAGAAATGAAACTTAAATCATATACAGTATATGATGAAATGTCAGCCGGTCTTACTCTTGATAAAGACAGCGTAAAGGTTGCACTTCTCAACGCACAGGGCGGTAAGGTTGCTGACCTTGCTTCAACTGATTATGCTCTCAATGTAACATCAGAAGTTGATGGTAAAGCTACAACATTTAATGTAGCTCTCACAAACGCTTATCTTCAGAAAAATGACTTTTATGCAGAGAGTGTTACTTATACATCTGTAACTTATTCAGCAAAGCTCAATAAGTACGCAGTAACAGGAAAGACAGGCAACCCTAACACAGAAACAAAGCTCGTTTATTCTAACAAGAACGGTGTTGAATCAGAAGTAAACGGTAATACAGTTTATGTTTACTCCTTTGCAGTAACAACAAACAAGACAGATACAGACGGAAAGGCTCTCGAAGGTGCAGAATTCAGCCTTTTCAAGACAGAAGAGGACGCAACTGCTCTTACAAATGCCCTTGCAAGCGGTGTATCCGACAAGACCGGCAAGGTTACTTACTACAACACAAGTAAAGAAGAAATCAAACTTGCAAGCGGTAAATATTATATTGTCGAAACAAAAGCCCCAACGGGATACAACATCTACGGTAAGGTTATTCCTGTGACAATTGATGTTACATACGGTGCAACATTTGTTGACGGTTCGTACATCACAAACTGCCCTACAGACGGCACAGCAAGCGTTGATGTTAAGGACACAAAAGTTGTTGTACCACAGACCGGTGGTGCAGGTACAATTATGTTCTACATTCTCGGCACAGCATTTGCACTCGGCGGTATTGCAACATTGTTCATTCGCAGAAGAGTAAAAGCTACAAACAAGTAATTTCACATTAAACAGAAAGGAGTACAGCACATTGAAAAAATGCAGAAGCAAATGCACCTTGATAATAGGAATAATTTTTATGACTGCATCACTCTGCTTTGTGCTGTACCCTTCTGCATCAAATGCTGTCAATAGTTTTTTCGCCGCATCCACAATTAACAATTATGCCGCATCTCTTGACAGCATTTCAGCAGCCGACAGGTCACAGTACTTGTCGGCTGCTGCTGAATATAACAACAATTTGTCAGAGCTTGTCAATGGCTTTACTTATGATGTAGACAGCGTGATTGACGGATATGACGATATTCTCAATTTTGGTGACGGTCTTATAGGCTACATTGATATTTCAAAAATCAATGTAAAACTGCCTATTTACCACGGGGATGAGGATAAAGTGCTTGAAAAAGGTGTTGCTCATCTGCCAAATACAGCGTTTCCGATAGGCGGTGTAGGCAATCATTCGGTGCTTTCAGCTCACACGGGTTATCCTACGCAGGTGTTTTTTGACAATCTCAACGAGCTTGAAATCGGTGATGAAATCAAGGTGTCCGTGCTTGATGAAACGCTTACCTATGCTGTAACAGCAAAAAACATTGTTAAGCCCGACAACATATCGTTACTGTCAGTTGACGAAGAAAAAGACCTATTAAGTCTTATAACTTGTTATCCATACGGTGTAAACAGTCACAGACTTATTGTGACTGCTGAAAGAGTAAAGGATACAACTGCATCTGATACGGCAACAAAAACCGAAAACAACAATAACAGAAGTTTTGATTTTATTATTGCAGTTATTGTTATAACCGCAATTTTGGCAATTTTAGTAATTGCTGTTTCCATAAAAAATAAACGAAGGAGGAAGTAAAATGCCTGATATTACAAATGATTTTGATAATAATCCAAATACCGATAAAAGAAAACAGCGAGATGAAGAAGTCAATAATGACAATCTCCAACCCGAACAGACAAAATCCGAACCCGAATTGCTTGAACAAACGAAAAGCAAAGAATTTTCAATACCGATTTTTGCAAAGCTGTATGACAGGTGCAATCTTAAGATTGATGAGCTTAATCTAAAAAACGATAAACTCAATGCAAAAATCGAAAAACTCAACATAAAAAAGGTTCGCAGTGCTGAATTTGTTTCAACGGTTGAATCAATGAGAAATGTTGTACCAATGCCTGTGTATAAAGCATTGTCTGTTCTATCGGCTGAAAGGCGACAGAAAATAGTAAATATCAATGAGAAAATCCATTCTCATAAGCTGAACATCAAATCGAATGAGCAGAAGATTTTGAAGCAACAAAGCCGTGCTGAGAACTGCAAAAAAATCAATAAATTTCTTGACAATATGAAATCCCCTGACGGCAGGAAAGAAAACTTTGTCAAAGGTATGCAGGAATACGGGACAATGGCAATGAGGACAACCTCTGAAAAGTTTGATACTACTCAAAGCAAACTCGATGCTGCAATAAAAGCATACGGTCAAACTCATTATATGTCCGAAAAACTCAAACTGCGAAAACAAATTGACAAGCTCACCAACAAAAAAGAGAAGCTGATAAACAAGCTCAAGGCTCTTAATGAGTGGTCAGATAAGTTTGAATCGGTTAAAACTATGCCCGATAAGGAAGCTGACAATATTATCAGCAAGAGCTGTCAGAACATTGTTGATGAGTTTACAAACAACCCTCAGGCTTTAAAAAAGCAGGCTGATGTAATCGTTTCATCTGCCGCAAAAGCTGTATTCGAAGAAAACTACCTAAAAAATGCCGAAATGTCAATTGAAGATGATTATGACAGCATTGACGGTATCATCAACAACGGCAATAAGCAGCAGGAATACGAAAAACTCAAAGAGCCTGAAAAGAAATCCGAACGCAGAACAGCACCTTTATCGAGAAATCAGATTAAGCAAAATGCAAACACTATTGCTCATAATGAGCAACAAACGAATGATAAAACCAAAACTCAGGGACAAGAATTATAAAGCTATTTTAGACCTGTGCCATTCAGGCACAGGTCTTTTTTTAAGAGGTGAATAAAATAAATGATTGAATTATATGGAAACAAAATATGGAACAGCAACACTCCCAATAAATATAAAAAAGTAATCATTGCGAGTGAGGATAGTCTTGATAATATATGTCAGGAACTTGAAAATTCAGGACTTAATTATTGTGCATATATTTTTAACGGTGAAGCACATATTGCCATTGGCAGAGCTACCGCAACTAATATTGATAAGTTAGATATTGATTATCAGACTGTTATTGAATGTAATTCAAAAGTCTATAAAACCAACAACATCATAGGAACTACAACCTACGATTCTATTGAGGATAAATTATACCGTAAGTACAATACCGATTTTGCCTATAAAATCGGTCAAAGACTTACTGAGCAAGGCATCCTTTTTTCAGGCAGAATTTACGGAAAAACAACAACTATTACTGTTGACAAGCAATATGCTGATACCTTGAATAAAATATCTGCTGAACTTAAAGAACAGCGAGCATCATTTATGTCAAAATCTGAGGTTGTTCAAAATGAATCACCGGAAGAATCAAAATCAGTTAATGAAAAAATATCTGAATTACATTTCAATGAATCGCAACTTTCGGCACTTGCACCGTCTGTAAAATTTATCCAAACGAGAAACGATGATAATTTGACTGATAACTTTGTTTCATGGTTTTCTGACTGCACTGATTTTTATGAATCACAACTTTCTGCTCTTGCCGAAATTTATGTTGACACATATCAAAGTTTTTCGGATAAATCTTTGATGTTTGCAGATACATCAAGGTTTAATGATTTAAAACAGCGTTTTGTTAATGATAACATTACTGCAAAATTAACTGAAAATCGTGGTTACTCAACTACTCAGCTTGAAATTATCAGAGAAATGGTAACTTACGGTATGAGCGAATCAGTAATCAACTTGCTTGATTACACTTTTTCGATTGATGAAATGCAAAACTTCTTTACAGCATACAAGAACGGCTCGTATGAAGATTTAATCAATCTCATTGCAGATATTAAAGGTACTACACGCACGGATATTGAAGGGCAAATCGAAGGTGGTACATACACTCCCGAAATTCCCGATTATGATTTTTTAAGCAAAAATCTAATTTTTCATAACCCCTCGGCAAATCATTTTACGGTTATGTATTTCAATCCGGATAGCGAAACAGGCGGTCAGTTCGTAAGCACTGATATAAACTATAATGTTGCTTGGCGAGGAAACCGAGATTTTACAAATGATTCCGAGCGATTTTGGCGATATGTAGAAATCACCGGAAATCAAACTCTGTCCGATGTAGGCAGTAAATTTTTCCGAGAATCTCTAAATTATTTTTACTCTGGTGAGCAAATTGCAGAGGGATTAACTACGGACACACAAAAATTGATTGCAGATGTTGCTACTGCCGAAATGATAAAATCAGGCGAACTTATTGAACCTGAAAGTTTTGATGTAGCTAAGTTTGATACACTCATATCTGAACAAAAAGAAATCACAAGCAATAATTCGGATAAAAATACTATTGTTATCAATGCTTTTGCCGGACCGGGTGCAGGAAAAACAACATCTTGTCTTGAAGTAGCCGAAAAATTGAAAAAGCAAGGATTTGTTACGGAATATGTACAGGAATATGCCAAAGAGCTTGTATATGACAACAATCTTATTATGCTTGACGGACATTATGAACATCAATTTGCAATTCTTAACGAGCAGATGAAGCGTATCAATCGTTTGTACGGTAAAGTTGATTTTATAGTTACTGACTCACCAATTTTACTTAACAACACTTATCTTAATGAAGATAAAAACACCGAAGTGTATTCGGCATATTCTGATAGTGTGAACAAACTTTATGGTCTTTATAACAATTTTAATTATTTTGTTGAGCGTGATACATCAGTGTTTGAAAAAGAGGGACGAATACATAATCTTGAACAAAGCATTGCAATTGATAACGAATTAAAAAACATGTTACACAATAATCAAATTGATTTCGATGTATATACTCACGCTACAATTGACAATATTGTTCGTGATTCAACTATTATATATGCAAAACAACTTATCAATTCATACTGTCAGGATGAATTTGATTCGGAAGCGGATTTTTCAGACTTAAAAAAAGTCGGAGTGGCATACACAACAACAGAAGACAGCAAGCATACTGTTGAAGCTGTTGTAAATCTTGTTGACTATAGGCTTGAAACTTATGTTGATGACAAATTATTCAAAGAAGAAACATATGCCGACCTTAAAGATATGATTGATAACTGTCTGCACTCTTTATCGTTCGATGACCTTGTGTACCTTTCCGATGAGGAGCTTGCACCGTTTTATGAGGAACACGACGAGCTTGACGACGTAGATCCCGCAGTTATTCGTCAGCAGCTTGAGGACGCAGGGATAGTCAACGGTGAGCTTGTCGATGAAGATAAGCTGAACAGTGATCCATTTATTCAACAGGTTATGGCTGACGCAGAAACCGATGCCGAGCGTAATTTTTATCAGAACAATTTTGACATCAAGGTAAGGAACTATGCCGGTGCTCTGAAAGTCAGCTCAGAAGAAATTGTTAATCAATTTAATTCGGAGAGTGAAGCCGTCCCGGTAAACGAGCCTGAACAGGGAAATATTCGTCCGACAATTACTTGTGATTGGAGTGAAAGTCCGGTATTTGAGAATGGCAAAACATACTCGGTTTCTGAATTTGACACACTTATGAAAAATGCCGATGACGAATGGGTTGAGCAAAGACAGCTTGAAATTGAAGAATACGGCAGTGAAAATGCGGTAGCCGAAGCTTACCGTAACGGTGAACTTGACAATATTCATCTTGGTTATGAAAAGACAAAATTTATTGTTAATATGCCAAACGGAACAACTCATACATTCAGGCAGAATATTGGCGATGGTGACGGTGGAGTTATTGATTTCTTAAAGCAGTATCCGCAGTATTCAGGTGTTGTAAAAATACTCGAAGCCGATATAAAGCTTGATAAAGGTGAAAATGAGAAAGCCGCAGATTTACCGATAACGGAAAGCAAAGAAAGAGAAGTCAGGAGCGATGAAAAATTACAGAGCGTTGACGAGCTTGCCGTGGAGGTTGAAAATGCCGCACCGTCAAGAGCAGAAAAAGCTGAAGTTACCGTAGTTAATAAAGCTGAACCGCCTACATTGTTTGATATGGTCGAAAGCTCCGAGCAGACCGAAACAAGCGTAAATGATGAAAAAGCCAAAAACTATGTAATTGAGGACAGAGAAGCTGTCACGGGAGCAAAAACAAAGTTTCAAAATAACATTGCTGCCATTAAGATTTTAAAGCAAACGGAAGCAGAAAACAGAGCGGCTACACCTGAAGAACAAGGTCAGTTGTCCCTTTACAGCGGTTGGGGCGGTCTTGCCAATGCTTTTGAGTCTGATAATGATAAATGGAAAAATGAGTATTCTGAACTCAAGGGTTTGCTTACGGATGAAGAATATACCGCAGCTCGGTCAACTGTGCTTGATTCATTCTACACAGATACAGCAATCGTTGACAGTATATATGAGGTCATTCGTAACGCAGGATTTGAGGACGGCAACATACTTGAGCCTGCAATGGGCGTAGGAAACTTTTTCGGCAGACTTCCCGAAGAGCTTCGTGATAAGGTGAATTTGTACGGTGTTGAAAAAGACAGCCTGTCAGGCAGAATAGCTCAAAAGCTGTATCCGCAAGCTGACATTACGATTGACGGCTTTGAGAATACTCGTTTCAATGACAACAGTTTTGATGTTGCAATCGGAAATATTCCTTTCGGCGATTTCAGCGTTAATGATTCTAAATATAACTCAGAACATCTAAAAATTCACGATTATTTCTTTTTGAAATCACTTGATAAAGTGCGTGACGGCGGCATTGTTGCTTTTGTAACTTCCAAAGGTACACTTGACAAAAAGGACAGCTCTTTCCGCAAGACTTTGGCCGAAAGAGCGGATTTGGTAGGTGCTGTGAGATTGCCGAATAACGCCTTTAAATCGGCAGGAACGGAAGTTACTCCCGATATTATCTTTCTCCAAAAGCGTTCTGCACCACTTGAAAATATACCCTCTTGGGTAAATGTGGGAACAACCGAAAACGGTTTATCAATCAATAATTATTTTATTGAACATCCTGAAATGGTGCTCGGTAATATTGTTCAAGGCAACAAGCTCTACGGACGAACAGATGATACAATGTGTGTACCGTTTGCTGACGGTAGACCATTATCAGAACTGTTGCCTGAAGCTGTAAAACATATTACATTTACCTATTCACCGGCAAAAGAGGTAATATCGCCTGTTTCTAAAGCAGAAGCTGTTATATCAAAACCCGAAGAACTTCGTTCACAGAGCTACTATAAATCAGGCAACGAGATTTATTTTTACGGCAGCAATTCCGCAGGAGAATTAGTTACTGTGTCGGCTAAAGATTTACTTGATAAAAAGTACACAACAAAAAACATTGACAGACTTACTGCGTTTATGGAAATCCGTGATACTTTAAGAGAACTGCTTGAGGTACAACAGCACGATAATAATGACGCAGAAGTCGAGCAGTTACAGCATAGGCTTAACACAATCTATGACAACTTTTATGATAAGTACGGTCTTATACATAGCAGATACAACCGTAATATTCTCGGATTTGACGGAGCGTATCAGCTTGTGGCATCTCTTGAGCAGGACTATGATAAAAATACCTTGATTAAAAAATCGGATATTTTCACTCAGCGTGTAAATGTTCCGAAACCGCAGATTGAACATATTGATACTGCATCGGAAGCTCTTGCCGTTTGTATCGCCGAAAAAGGATATATTGACTTTGATTATATGAGTAATCTTACCGATATTGACAAAGCAAGTCTTGAAGAAAGTTTGCGTAATAACGGTGAAATATATCCTATACCTATGAATACGGAAAATAATGAATATACATATCAGACCGCATCAGAATATCTATCAGGCGATATATATGCTAAACTTGATACAGCAGAATCCTATGCTGCTGTTGACAATATCTATAGTGCTAATGTTACTGCTCTTAAAGCAGCATTACCTACTCCGCTTAAAGCAGGAGATATTGATGTTAATCTCGGAGCTACTTGGATTGCTCCAGAATACTATGAGCAATTTATGTACAAGTTGTTTGAAACACCTCTTTTCAATCGTTCTGACGGCATTTTTAAGGACAGTAAAATATCTGTAGAATACTCTGAATATTCCGGTAAATGGTTTATTTCACATAAATCAGCTGATAAATCCGTAACTGTAACAAAAACATACGGAGCTTGCGGTTATTCGGGATATCAAATTCTTGAAGCAGCTCTTAATTTATCAGAACCAAAGGTATACAAAGATAAGCTTGACGAGTACGGACGGATTATGTTTGATAAGAATAACAAACCAATCCGAGTAATTGATGTGCCGGCAACTCAGGTCGTTCAACAGAAAGCGAATAAGATACGCAGAGAGTTCAAAAACTGGCTGTTTAGCGATCCCGTAAGACGGTCCGATATAGTTGATACATACAATCGTACTTTTAATTGTATTAAACCACGAGAATATGACGGCTCACACCTTACTTTTCCGGGAATGAATTCAAATATTGAACTGCACGAACATCAGAAAAATGCAATAGCTCACGCTATTTACGGTGGTAACACTCTGTTTGCTCATTCAGTCGGAGCCGGCAAAACTTTTGAAATGATAGCAACGGCTATGGAATGTAAACGGCTCGGTTTGTGCCACAAATCCTTGTTTGCTGTACCGAATCATCTGACAGAACAGGTGGGAGCAGACTTTTTGAAGCTCTATCCCAATGCAAACATATTGGTTGCAACAAAAGATGATTTTAAGGCTGAAAATCGTAAAAGACTGATGAGCAAAATTGCGACAGGTAATTATGATGCGGTTATCATCGGTCATACTCAACTTAAAATGCTACCGTTATCACCTGAAAGGCAGGAAAATATTTTCAAAGAGCAGATTGATAATATCGTTGCCGGTATTGCCGAACTAAAATACCAAGAAGGCAATTCTTTTAAAGTCAAGGATATGGAACGAACTAAGCGTAGTCTTGAACAACAACTTGAAAAATTACAATCAAGTAAAAAAGACAACACGGTGTACTTTGAGGAACTCGGTATTGATAAACTCTTTGTCGATGAAGCACACGAATTTAAGAATTTGTTCTGTACAACAAAACTGCAAAATGTTTCGGGTATTTCTTCGAGGGCATCTCAGAGAGCGACAGAGTTATTCGCTAAGTGCCGTTACCTTGACGAAAAAACCGGCGGTAAGGGTGTTGTATTTGCTACAGGAACTCCTCTCTCTAACAGTGTAACAGAACTACATACAATGATGAGATATCTCAACTATGATTTCCTTGCAAGTCATAATAATATGCAAAACTTTGACAACTGGGTATCTACATTTGGCGTACAGAAAAAAGAATATGAGCTTGCTCCTGCCGGCAACAAATTCAAGGAACGCACACGCATTGCAGAATATGCAAATTTACCGGAACTTATGTCAATGTTTAAAACGATTGCAGATGTCCGCACGTCTGATACTCTTAACCTTAAAGTGCCTGACTGTGAATTACACATTGTTGATGTTGAACCTACAGAATTACAGACTGAACTTGTTGAAGAATTATCAGACAGAGCTGATGAGGTCAACAACGGTTCCGTTGATCCATCAACAGACAATATGTTAAAAATCACCGGTGACGGTAGAAAACTCGGTCTTGATCCTCGACTTATCAATCCGTCATTTGAAGATGATCCCGGTACAAAACTTAATGTTTGTGTCAATAATGTTTTTGATATTTACGAAAAAACAAGCGACAAAAAGCTGACACAGATTGTATTTTGTGATTTGGGTGTTCCGAGCAAAAACTCATCTGCTGATGGCAATAAAGATGACGATACAAAAAGTGTGGCAGAACTTGACTCGCTTGAAGAGTCAGGAAAGTTTTGTGTGTATGATGATATTAGAGATAAGCTGATTGCAAAAGGTGTATCGGCTGACGAAATAGCTTATATTCACAACGCTAAAAGTGAAACCCAGAAGTCTGAGCTTTTTGCAAAAGTCAGAAGCGGTGAAGTGAGAATTTTACTCGGCTCTACGGGTAAAATGGGAACAGGCACAAATGTACAGGACAGGATCATTGCTCTGCACGATTTAGATGTTCCGTGGCGACCGTCCGACCTTGAACAAAGACGAGGAAGAATGGTTCGACAGGGTAATATCAACGATAAGGTACATCTTTATCGTTATGTAACAAAAGGCACTTTTGATGCCTACAGCTATCAGCTTTTGGAGAAAAAGCAGAAGTTTATAAGTCAGATTATGACCTCGAAAGAGCCCGGCAGAAAATGTGCAGATGTTGACCAAGCTGCATTGACTTACTCTGAAATCAAGGCTCTTTGTACAGGCGATGAGCGTATCCGTGAAAAGCTGACTCTTGAAAACAGAGTAAAAGAATTGCAGGCACTCAAGTCTGAATACAACAGCACACGATACGAACTTGAGGACAAGGTGAACGCTTATCCCGAAGAACGCAAAAAATTACTTCTTGATATAGGCAATATCAGCAAGGATATGGAAACGGTAAAAAACATACCTTTTGATGTCAAAACTGAAAGTTATCGGGTTGGGATTACTATAGGAAAAGATGCTTACTCACTTCTAGATGATGAATCAAGAAAAGTTGCTGCAAAAGCATTAACCAACGCTGTAGCACAGGTCAAAGGGGATGCTAACAAGAATAAGAGAATCGCCATAGGGGGACTCGGCAACTTTGGTGTTGAGGTAATCAATGACGGATATTTCCTTGATAAAATAACCGCAACTCTTCGTGGTAATTATACTTATTCAGTTGAACTGGGCGTATCAAGTATTATAAATCTTAAAAAGATTGAGAACTTGCTTTTTAAGGTTGAAAATGTTCTGAACGATAAAAAATCGGAACTCAATAAACTTGATATTGACTATAAGACTGCACAGAATATGCTTCACAAGCCGTTTGAGTATGAGGATGAACTTAACAACAGTACAAAAAGGCTTGATGAGTTGACAACTGCCTTAAACATTGATATGTCAGAACACAAAGTAGATAAACCCAAAAAGACTCATTATTTTGGTAAGGATTTTATTCTTGGAAAAAAGAAATCATCAAAGCAAATACAGAATAATGAAGTTATGAAATCAGAACCTAAAAGGAGTGAACCTGAATTATGATAGTTTACGCACAAGGCGATATAACAAAATTTGATGTAGATGCTATTGTAAATGCATCCAACGGTTTTGGTTATATGGGAGGTAAAAGATGTGTTAATGAATTACATAGAGGAGTTGCAGAGAGCATTCAATTTGCATCTTGCGGTGCTGTCGAACGGCTTGCAAGAGCAAAATGTAAGGCACACTCCTTTTTTGGTTATTCACCCGGAACTGTTTTTGTGACTGATGCTCCAAATCTTGAGTGTAAAAAAATAATACACGCAGTTACTATGCGTACTCCGGGTAGCAAAGCAAAAATCAAAAAAATTAAAGATCTGATTCCAAAGATAGTAGCGGTAGCTGAAAACTTAAACATAAATTCAGTAGCCATACCTTTACTTGGTTGCGGAACAGGCGGATTAGACAGACAAATCGTTCAAGAATTATTAGCTGACAATTTAAGAAGTAACAAAGTGACTTTTTATATTGTTACTTCACTTTAAAATTAGAAATTCTTTTCTGAATTTCTTTTTAAAACACTTGTTTTTTTCTTAGTTATAACATATAATAGTATTTGAACGATGTTGGTTACTCATCTTAGTGTTGTGCTTCGCTACCGTCTGACTACCATATCAGGAGAATGCGACAAAAAGTAACGATTTTGGGAGCAACTGCATTATATGCAGTTGCTCCCTTTTATTGAGGAATGAATAGCGTAGATAAATATTTTTTATTTAATTTAAAAAGCAGCCGTTCAGATGGCTCTGAACGGCTCTTTTTTGTTGTCCTTAAAACTTGCAAATTTGCCGATTTTGACATATAATAATATGTAAAGAAAATGAAGTGTGGTGATATTTATGATGTCAATTACAAGTACACGATATCTTTCTAATGTCGATTGGTTACAAGATGTGGTTCAAGGTACGGATTTAATCCTGTGCGGAGTTTCGGCACTTGAGTACCTTGAATTATTCAATGGTTATGTCAATGAATCTAAGATACAGGTGTATGCTCAGAACGAGGGACAATTTGATAACATTGAATATCATATTGTCAATTCATTTGACGATATAGAGTATCTCAATTTTGACGGTGTTTTATGTACAACTGTTAATCAGACTATAAACGATATGCTTTCTGATTATGACAACATAGATGAGCTTGCTTTTCTTGAAGCATTGAGCAATTATTATTTCGCCAACAATGAATCATTTGATAATCTTAAAATTAAACCTGAAAACAGAGATGTTTTTAATCAAGTGAAGCAGATGGCGATAGAATATTATTGTGAGGAGTAATATGACTGAGCAGGAAAAACTGATGTACGAAATTCTCGGACAAATAACCACCTCTGATATTCCTATTGTGTTCAAGGGCGGTTTGATAACTAAACTGATTTTAAACGAGAGTGGTCTTAGCTCAGTTCAACGAACCACGAAAGATATTGATGCGAATTGGATTGGTCAACCCCCGTCTATGGACTATTTAGTTGATTCTTTAAATAACAGTTTTGGCGATTTACAAAGATGCTATAAAGCTGTTGCGTCACGGCAATACGGAGAAAAACAATCTGCCGGTATAAGTGTTATTGATAAAAACACAGGCAGAAAATTTATTACTATGGATATAGACATTAAGCCGTTGATTGACAGCAAAACCTATTATTATGAACAAACTAAAATCAGAGGAGTACTTCCAAATGAAATTTTGGCTGATAAGATTTGTGTCTTGTCGGGAGAAGCTATATATAAAAACAGAGCCAAAGATGTATTAGATGTTTTCCTGTTATCTAAATGTGTGGAAGTGTATTCTAAGGACATTTCTGATATTTGCAAAAGAGCAGGAAGGGAAATAAAATCATTTGATGCTTTCCATAATAAAGAAGCTGAAATTGAACACGCATACAACAAATTAAAGGGTATTGAAGGAAAACCTGATTTTAATACTGTTTACAATTACTTGTATGAATTTATAGTCCCATTTGCACAGGAAGTAATTCCAAATAAAATGTGGGATTGCAAATCATTGTCGTGGAATGATGTATGTAAAACAAAATCTCCTCTATCAAGAAAGCAGATAAATCAAAACGCAAAAATTATATCCCACAAACAAGAAAATCAATCACAACACAACAAAGACAAAAGTAAAAGCAGATAGCATCAAAAAGATGTTATCTGCCTTTTTGTTGTTTATTTAAATTATATAGCTCATAAAAACTTCGTGGGCATTTGGGGCAAGGTCAATGATGTCCTTTTTGTAAATTGTAATTTTTTCGGTACTTGTTGAAGCTGAAAACCATAAGCCGTGTGCCGACATTCCGCTTACAACCTTTCCATTTGTACCGCTTGTATCGGGTTTGATTTCTTCACCCTTTCTATAAATTTTATTATTTTTAATCTCAAACTTCATAGAGTTTTTCCTTTCATTATTTCATATCAACCGAAAAATCTGTTGTAATCGAGCCTTCAGGGATATAAATTTTATACTTTTCTCCTGTACTTGAAATTCTGAGCGACAAAAGAGGTTCAAAAGTAAGCGGATTTTCAGTTGCTTTTTCGTCAGCCGATTTTACTATAGTATCTATGTGCGGAGTATCCTTAGTATAGATTATTTCGCAATCGTCAGCCTTAATTTTGCTTGCTTTGTAACTACCTTTATCAGTTTTGTAGTAATAATAATAGTATTGCTCAGTATTTACTTCGCCGCACCCAATAAAAAAACCACCTTGTAAATCACGATTGTCTTTAAAATTAACAATACTTTGGCTGCTTTTTACTTCATCTGATAGTTTAATATCAATTGTGTATTTAAAAGATGATATAATTGTTACTACACACACTATATTAATCAGAAGTGTTGTTAATACAATTGCCAGTTTAATAAAACTCGGCTCTAAATGTAACATTATTAAAAATATAAAAAAGAAAATTAAAGCGAAAATAAAATTAATTATAACTAACATTTCTTCATCTCCTTATTAAAAAACTAAAACCATATTACGATAAACGCTTTCGCTTACTATCAATCTGAGATTGTTAAGCAACTTTTTGTAATGTTCCGTGTCATTATTTTTTAGGGCAAGCTGACATTCAGAATTGTCCTGAGCCATCAAAGCTACGCAGTCATCAATTATCTTATTAGCTTTGCGTGTTTCGGCAAGTATGTGTTTATATAAATTTCCGCTATTCAGTAATTTGCAAAGTTCAGAAGCACGGAAATGATAAAGGTAGTGTGTGAAAAAGCCTTCATCCCAATACAATCTTCTCATATCATAGGCTTTCTCTTCGGAATTATAGCTGTAATAATTGAATTCCTTGTTTCCCGGTTCATCGACTGTTTCTTCAAGGGCATATTTTGGTATTTCAATTTCGCCGTAATTTATTTTTTCGCTACTCTGAATAGAATTTTCAAAATTAAAAAATTCTAAAAAAGCATTAACTGTCATAATTATTTCCTCCTAACAATTCGGGATAGTGTTGTTCTGCTTCTGCTATGCTCCTGTATTTATCCGTTACAAGTATAACGGATATTTCTTTCAGACCTTTTTCCTTAATTACAATGGGTAAAATTCGGTCATTGTAATTGAATATTTCTGATTTATCAAGGATTCTGCAAATATAGCAGATTCCTTTTTCTTTGTTTTCAGCAACTATATAGCCTGTACCGGTATCATATTCCGCATAATCGGTAAACAATACCGGCTGACCGCTTTTCTGAAATAATACCGCTTTAGTCATTGTTATCGCCTTTTTCTTTGCTTTTGAAAAACATATCAAGAGCTGCTGCAACTGTGTCGGCGATTTCCTCATTGCTAAGACCTGCAAAGTATTTCTTGTAGAGTGTTGGAGCGATAGACACCTTTTTATCGGGCTTTTTCTTTTTAGCGGATAAAACTTTCAGCATTTCATCGCCATCAAGTACACCGTCAGCTGACAAGATTCTTAAATCTCTTGCCTGAGCTTCTGATATTTTCATTAGCATATTATCGTCAGCAGAGTTAATCTCGAATAATTCCGACTGCTCATCTGCCGATAAATACGACAATTCTACACCTGCTCTGACGGCAAGCTGACCTTTATCAATCCAACCGAGAATACCGTCAGATAACTTGCTTATTCGCACAAGTCTTGCAATAGTATTCCGACTTAATCCGTACTCATCTGCCACCTTTTCACGGCTGTTGCCGGAAGAAGTTTCTTCGCCGTTAAGCACACGAATTTCATTGATGATGTCATTTCTCTTTCCCTGAGAAAACATTTCAGAATATCGTCTTGCAATAATTCTTGCCTGTTCAGATACTTTGAGGTCATTGAAACCTCTCTGAATAAGGTTGCTTTCATCAACATAAGTTTGAGCTTCCTCTTCTGTAAGTTGCTCTTTAATAATGGCCGGTATGGTTTCAAGACCTGCTATTTTAGAGCAATTCCACCGGTTATGACCGATTAAGATTTCGTATGTATCTGTTCCATCAGGATTTGGTCTGCAAACAATAGGTGTCATTACTCCGTTTTTGCGGATTGATTCAACCATATCATCCCTGCGTTCGCCGTCGTAAAGAGAAAACTGATGATTGTGAAACGGTACAAGCATATCAAGCGGTATTTGCTTTATTTGATTGTTTTGCGAGAGCATTGCTCCAAAGTTAAAGCCTGTCATTGTCGTTCCTCCGTAAATTACACACCAATTCTTTTTGTCAGTTCTTCGGCACAAGCTATGTATTCCTCTCCGAGCTTACTGCCTTTAATTAAGCATAATGCTTTGTGCTGCTTAGTGCTTTCAACTGCCTGTGTGGCACGGTGTATCTGAGTGTTAAAAAGAGCATTATTGTAAATGCTTTCAAGTTGCTCAATGACACGCTTGCTTGCGTTTGTGCGGTCAACCATTGTTGGCAGCACACCGAGAATTCTTAAATTAGGATTGATGGTTTCCTGTATTTGTGAAATAACACCTGTAAGAGTTTTTAAACCGCCGAAGGCAAAGTCCTGCACCTGTACCGGGATAATTACACCGGTGCTTGCCGTGAGAGCGTTCATCAGCAAAACTCCAAGTGACGGATTACAATCAATAATTACATAATCGTACTGTTTGATAATATCATTATCAAGAATACGCTTGAGTATTGTTTCCCTCGAAAGTACCCCTGCGAGGAATAAGTCTGCATTTGCAAGGTTGATGTCACAAGGAATGTAATCAAGGTGATTAACCTCGTTATGTCTGATGCAGTCTTTTATTTCAACTGCCTTACTCATACCTACCTTACCAATAAGAAGGTCGCTCATTGTTGGGTTGCAGTCTGTGTTTGTAAAATCAGCATATTTTGACAAGTCAGCCTGTGGGTCAAAGTCTATTGCAAGAACTTTGTTGTTTTTGAGGGCGAGAGCGGTTGCTATATTAAAAGCTGTTGTTGTCTTACCGACTCCGCCCTTCTGATTAGCTATTGAAATGATTTTGCACATAATTTATATCGCTCCTTAAAACGGTAAATCTTCGTCAGCACACAGTGCATCGTGTATCATCTGATACTCTTCCTGTTTCTTGTGGTCAGGGTCAAGCTTCGGTATTGTTTCGCTTTTGTCAACTCCTTTTTTGGTGTAACCGAGATAGTCAACTTGTTCAACAATGACTTCTACAATATTTCTGACAATATTCTCTTTGTCGATGTAGCTCCTCGTTTTAAGGTATCCTGTAACAGCAATCAAATCACCTTTGCCTTTATATTTGCAAAGATTTTCAGCCGTCTTGTTCCAAAAGACAAGGTGCAAATACTCTGCTTCATTACTGTAAATACTGTTAACAGCTAACACTACATTGCACAGAGCTTTGTTTGTTTCCTTTGTGTATTTGAGTTCAGGATTGGCAGTAAGTCTGCCGATAAGTTTTACTTCGTTGCGAATCATAATTTTAACTCCTTTAAAAATATTTGTGTTTTGCAACTTATGCCCCGTTGGGGCACAAGTTAATTTTCAATTACCTTGTCAGATAAGATTGCTCTTTTTACAAGCCTTTCAGATGTAATCATCATAAAAAATCTTACTGCATCGCTTGCGTTTTCAAAGTCTTTCGTGTGGTTCTCATCATCAAGGTCGGTATATTCGACTACTCGTAGAATTTTCATTTTCTTACCTCCTGAATTTATTTTAATTTCTATGGTTACATTATAAATGAGAATAGTGCTATTGTCAAGCATAAGTTTTTGCTTTTTTGAAAATTTTTTTAATTTTGCCTTCACATATTGACAACCGAGTTATATCTGATAAACTTATAGTAGTATTATTAAATATAAATATGGAGTGATAATATGAGAAAATTAAAAGAATTCACTTGCGAAATGTGTGGGGGAAAATTCCACTCCTATGCAAATCACGCTAAGTATTGTAAATATTGCCGTGACAAGAAACAGGTTGAGCGAGTACAAGCTCATCAAGATAAATTGAAATCCGGTACTGCAAGACAAATCGGATCTGAACAAGTTTGTCCTCAATGCGGTAAAACCTTTGTTCTAAAAACCGGAAATCAAAAAGTTTGCGAAGAATGTGCAAAAAAAAGAGTGTACAAAAAAACTACATATCAAAATCCAAACCTATCATATGACACAATCCATATCTATGTTCCGAAGGGCGAGAAGGTAAAAATACAGGATTGGGTAAAAACTAAAAACTTAACCTTGAACAAAGCATATAATATGGCAATGCAATTATTTATGGATCAACTCGACAAAGAAGATACTGAGAGTAATACACTATTGTAAATCCTGACTGTGCGACTTTTTTTGATTGTTTAGATAATCATCAATGCTCTGACGAGCAAATTCAATTTCTTTTAATTCGGCTACAATTTGCTTGTAGCGTTCATTCATTTTTCGCACTTCATCAATCAGATTTTTCTTTTCATCCTCCAGCTTGTCTAAAGGTGGTAATTTTCTGTCCGGATATAAAGTTAATAAGTTTTTTACGGCATCATCGTACTTTTTCAGTGCGGTGATGTTTTCTTTTTTGAATTGTTTTTTATCTTTATGGGATAAATATTTTTTGTGTATTGGTTTGTATTTTTCGTATGTCCTGATGAGCTTTATTGTATCTGATAACTCATCAATTTGATGTTGTTTAGCATTCAGTTGTGACACAATAACCATCCGTTCGTTATATTTATTTGTTGCTGAACTTTCTAATTTTTGATAATTTTCGGATGTAAGTAAATTTATTGCATCGGCTGCCTCTTGCATATTTTTAATATTTGCCCAATGCAACAAGCCTTTTGAATTTTGAAATATTTCAGCAGATGTATCTATGATTTTTGTTTTATAGGATTTTCCGGATACACCTGTTTTAAGCAGTTGATACTGTTCAATTCGTTTGCGTAATTGAGGTTCGTCATAATACCAACCGAGAGTGCGACCTCTTGAAAATCGCTGTTGCCCTTGTAATTTAAATTTAATCTTAATAACATTCTCAGGTGTATATTTATACTCAATATTACATCCTGCAAGTTTATTAAGAAAATCCTCAAAACTTGTAGATTGCATTATGGTTTCATCTATCAAATACCTTAATTTCGATTTCCAAGACTTACCTAAATAATCCTGCTGCCATTCATAGTAGCATTTACCTTGATTTTTTGGATTTTCAATTATTGATAAATTGTATTCTCTGCATAAATCATCGTTTATGTTTCTTAATTTCTCCCACGATTTTCCGCCACGGTTTTTCTGCCATTCAAAGGTTCTGAAATTCACAAAATCGACATTATTAAAAATAATATGGTTATGAATATTTCCCTTATCTATGTGTGTTGCAACAATGTATTGATACTTGTTTTCAAGTAATCGCTCAGCAGTCTTTATGCCAATTTCAAGTGCTTGTTCAGGAGTAACTTCCTGTCCTTTAAACGACTGTTTGATGTGTTGTGCAAGTACACTTCCTTTGCCTGTTCCAAAACTTCGAACAGACAGAAATTCTTTTTCAGCTTTCTTACCGTCATCCATACAACCGAAACAATACACATACTTTTTGTTATCGGTTTTTTCAGGATTTAAGATGTAGTCAACAGCTACAGAGAGCGTAGTTTTGATTGAACCGAGTTTAGTGACTGCCATATTTTTTCATTTACCTCTTTTATGTAATTAACATCATCATCATAAAAACGATTTGTTGAATTTATTCGCCTTGCAATTTGGTTCACATTAGCACCAATTGCAGTTAACTCCTTTTTTAAATCCGCAAATTCTGTAAAATTCACATTTACAATCATTCCCGAAAGTGCCATTTTTCGCAAATATGAACTTAATGATTTTTCATTAGTCAATGTAGCCCTTTTTTCAATTATTTTCAACTCCTGTTCGTTTACTCTAAATTTAATTGTTGTTTTTCTTGTATTCTTGTTATTCATAAAATAACCTTCCTGCTTATTATAAAAATCTTAAAAGACGGGGTTTTAGGGGTATCCCTTAACAAGCAATTTTTCAAAATCGGAACGATTTGAAAAATTGGCGATTTGTGGACTTTGTGTCCACACACCGCAGTGCTTGCTATTATAGAATTTGGTATATTTTAACGAATCACCAAATTCTATAAAATGCCCCTATATATATTCCGCAAAAAAGACTATTTGTCACTCTTTTTTGAAAATAAAAAAAGATTTTTCTTTCGAAAAGAAAAATCTTGTAATTGCAAATATATTGTGATAGTATAGATATATCAATAGTTGTCTGTTCGTTCGCTAAAAGAATGGAGTGTTCTTTTAGTGAATGACGGAAATCATTACCCTGATGAGCAAAAACAACTCATATTACTTAAAGCTCATAAGCGTAAATCTTGGCGACAAGAACATTATTTGCTTTACGAAAAAGACTATCGGCAAAACAATTGCAAAAGAATAATATCTTTGGACGAGTTTGCGAATGATAAGGTCAAAGCTTTAAAAGACGAGAAGGCAGATATTGATAACATACTATATCAAAGATACTTGCACAACGCTCTTACGGAAGCTTTAGACAGCCTACCTGTAATTGAAAGGCAAATTATTGAAGAATGCTTTTTTTACAATGATGTTAAGCGAAAAACATATGAGGAACTCGGCGAAAAGCATAATCTGTCCAAAGGTGCTTATTATAACAAGTTATGCCGAATTTTACGCAAATTACGCACACTTTTAGAGCAATATTCTGAGTTTTGAAAATTCTTTTGATTTTTTTACTTATTTAGGGTGACAAACCGCAAATTTTGCGGAATATATTTAAGAGGATAAAATCCTCACGAAGTCTTGACTTGATTTTTTTAGATGTTATTATGGAGGTAATCAATTGTTGCCTGCGTAAAAAGTGCCGTAAGGAGATCCACATATGCAGGAAAACAAGCAAAACATACGATTTACTGCCCTGTACTGTCGCTTATCGTCTGATGACGAGCTAAAAGGGGACAGCAACAGCATAATACATCAAAAACAAATCCTACAAGACTATGCTCTTAAAAATAGTTTAACTCCAACAGAAGTGTATGTCGATGATGGCTTCACCGGAACAAATTTCGATAGACCTGACTTTAAAAGACTGTTATCTGATGTTGAAAATGATTTAGTCAAAACAATAATCGTTAAGGACTTATCACGATTCGGAAGAAATTATCTTAAAGTTGGATATTACACAGAAATATTGTTTCCATCAAAAGGAGTTAGATTTATTTCGGTTTCTGACAATCTTGATACATCTGCAAAAGATGAAATCAACGATTTTATCCCATTTAAAAATATTATGAATGAGTGGTATGCAAAAGACTTGTCACGAAAACAACGAGCTGTAATTAAGAGCAAAGGCAACGCGGGCAAAAGATTATCCACAAGACCAATTTACGGCTACAAAAAAGCCGAAAATGGAGATTGGATAATTGATGAGCCGGCTGCGATCGTTGTTCGCAAAATTTTCGATTTATATTTAAAAGGTTACGGTCCGGCAAGTATCGCAAATTATCTTTTTGCAAACAAAGTTAAGATTCCTTCTTTAACCGGTTTGCAAATATCTGATAAAACGAGAAATCCATATCGTTGGTCGAAAGATTCCGTAGCACATATCTTGACTTGTCAGGATTATTGCGGAGATATGATTAACTTTAAGCGTTCAGATGTTGATAATCTTGTAATATTTCCAGATAAACAAGAACCTATTATAAGTCGAGAAATTTTTGCAGAAGCACAAAAATTGCGTTTGAGCAAAAAACCGGTAAGACACTCTTACAGCGAACCTGTTCTATTTTCGGATTTTCTGCGTTGTGCAGATTGTAAAAATCGAATGTATGCACAGCGACGCTATAAAGGTTCAACTTCCTACACTTGCTCAACCGCTCGAAAAGTACAAGGTTGTTCATCGCATTATATCAACGAAAACAGGTTATCAGATTGTGTTAAAAGCGAAATTAACAAACTTATAGCTAATAAGACAAAAGTTGTTGAGTTTGCAAAAGCAAAAATGCATACTGATGCCAAAACGGCACAATGTGCAAGTGTTAAAAATCTAAAAAATGCCCAAACCCGCATTTCTGAGATTGACGCAATATTAAAAAACTTGTATGAAGATAAAGTGCGAGGAAATATCACTCTTGAAACTTTTAAAAAGCTCGAAAATGAGTTTTTGCGTGAACAAGCAAATCTCAATCAAACAGTAATTAACCAATCTCGTATTAAGGTCAACATTGATTCTCAGTCAAAAAAGATTTGTGAATTTTTGAGAAAACTTGAAATGTACAAAGTTCCAATTCAAGAGCTTTCAAGAAATGTGTTAATTGACTTGATTGATAAAATTGAAATTTGCGAAGCAGAAAAAGAGAACAACAAACGCAGTCAACAAGTACATATTTATTATTTAGGGATTGGCAAAATTGACCTTGAGTAAAATTTGTACCCAAACAGTAACGCCCTTA
>ERZ809296.727-NODE-727-length-48202-cov-7.818826_pt1 | contig 48202 bp, 47 predicted proteins | sample MGYA00520511_ERZ809296 | MGnify/ENA primary metagenome ERZ809296 (study PRJEB31576, sample SAMEA3212662) | Homo sapiens | biome: human-gut; feature: human gut; material: fecal | place: Sweden | collected 2012 ...
AGGAGCGCGAGCGTCAGTGAGCCGAGGCCGGGGCCGACCTCGACAACCTCGTCGCCCTCTTCGACGCCACCGGCTGCGACGATCTTGCGCACCGTGCCCGCGTCGTGCACGAAGTTCTGGCCGAGCACCTTCGTGGGGCGGATACCGAGCGCCTCGGAGATGGCCTTGACTTCGAGGGGGCCGAGCAGGCCCGTCTCGGAGGGGACGGCGCCCTCGGGCAGGGTCGGGTCGAGGCGGCTGCGCGTGTCGCGCTGGTTGCGGGGGCTGGAGGATCGGCTCACGCTGGCAAGTCTAGTGCACGGGGCCGACGAGGCCGGGGCAAGCGGCGCTGTGAGGCTCGAAGCGTCACGGGGCGGGCGGAGGCGGCAGGACGACGCGCACCTCGTACTTGCTAGCCTGCTCGCCAAGAACAGCGTTGACCTGCTTCTTCACGACGTCTTCCAAACGCCCCTGAGCCTTGTCAAGCAGCCCCTTGGAGACAGCTTCGTCTGCCGCGGCAGCTTCCCGATCCGCCAGGAATGTGGTGACCTCTCCGACCTCGATCTGGTTAACGATGGAGAAAGACTGGTCGTAGGTCTCGACCGAGGAGGGGTCGATGGAGGTGGAGAGAACTTCGACGGCAGGCACGGTCACCGTCACGACGTGCCCCGCTTCGTCCACATCGACCTGAATCTGGCTGACGTCGGCCACTCCGGCCTTCACTTCTCCCGAATAGGTGATGAGGTAATGGGCGCTCGTGCCCGGCACTTCCATGCCGAACACCTTGGTTCCCTCCTCAGAGTATTTCCCCACCTGGGTGAAGTTGTAGGACTCAGTGGCGAGTTCACCAATGTCAGCGAAAGAGTTTTTCACAAGGGTCGTGTCAACGGTAACGACTGGTTCGCCACCCTGGTCCCCGGACCCGATGCCGAATACCGGGGCAGCCTTCATGCCACCGACGAATCCTGCACCTGCGATCACCAAAGCCGCAGCCCACTTAGCAAACGGTGGAAAACGCATGCTGACCTCACTGACACAATCACGACGAATATTAGTTAACCTTCACGGGAATTGTATGGTAAGTGTCAAGGTGCCACAACAGCGGCGCCACGCAGATAGGTCACGCGCATCCGGATAGGTTGCACGCTTCCGGATAGGTTAGCCACATCCGGATAGGTTAATAAGCTATCCGGATGCTCATAACCTATCCAGATGTTCGTTACCTATCCGGATACTCACGCCCATCCACCTACGCACGCGCCGAGATGCGCACCCCACAGTCCACCCAACCCACAAAGCCAGGACCGGGCGCCGAGCCAAGCTCAGCCCAGGCATCGAATCCGACCAGGTCAGGGCACCGCGCCAAGCCAGGGCGACGTATGAGGCCCCAGTACCGCGCCAAGCCAGGCCAGGCTGCGCATCCGGATAGGTTGCGCGCTTCCGGATAGGTTAGCCACATCCGGATAGGTTAATAAGCTATCCGGATGTTCATTACCTATCCGGATGTTCATTACCTATCCAGATGTTCGTTACCTATCCGGATGAGCGCACTCTGAGAGCCGCCATGCCAGCACGCCCACAAGCACAACCACCACACCTGCGCGCCCACGAGCACAACCACCACGCCAGCGCGAGCCCACCCGCGCACCGACAAAAGAACCGGGCCCGACAACCTTCATTGTCAGACCCGGCCCTCAGTAGCTCTCAGGCTTAGTACCAGCCCACGGCGTTGGAGTGCGCCCATGCGGAGCAGGGCGTGCCGTAGCGGCCCTTGATGTAGCCGATACCCCAGTTGATCTGAGTGATCGGGTTGGTGCGCCAGTCAGCGCCGGCCGATGCCATCTTGGAGCCCGGCAGCGACTGCGGGATACCGTACGCGCCCGACGAGGCGTTCTCAGCGTAGGGGTTCCACTGCGACTCGCGGTTCCACAGGAGGACCAGGCACTGGTACTCGCTGTCGCCCCAGCCCTGGGCTGCGACGAGGGGCTTGGCCAGCGAACGCGGATCCTCACCGGAGTAGTTCGTGGGGACGGCGCCGGCGGCAGCAGCGGCGGCAGCAGCGGCGGCAGCCGTAGCAGCGTCCGCGTTCTTCGTGTCGGCTGCGATCGCGGCGATCTCTTCCTTCGTGGAGATTGTGCCGAGCTTCGCGCGGTAGCGCACGGAGGTCGTGCCGTCCACCTCAACCTTTTCCTCGAGGGTGGCCTTCGGGTCAATGCCGGCGGCGACAAGGGCGGCCGGGGTGGCCTCCTTCGTCCCCTCACTGCGCACCTGGGTGACGGGCTGGGACGTGGAGTGCTCGGTGATCGGCACGGAGGTCAGGACCTCGTCGCCCTTCTTCTCCTGCCACACGGTCCACGTGGTCGCGCCGTTGACGCCGGCCGTCGTCACCTGGGACTCACCGACGAAGAGGTCAGAGCTGGTCGTCGTCGTCTCGCTGAAGGGAATCTCGACGGTCTCAGTGGCCTCACCGCGGGTCACGCGACTGACGTTGATCGACAGCTCACCGGCCTCGCCCGTCGTGACGTTCACGCGGTCGAGGGGATGCACGGAGACGCCGGAGGCCTCGAGGATCGCGCGGGCGTCCTGTCCGGGACGTGCGGCGACCTCGCGCGTCGTGCCATCCACCGTGACGACGACATTGCGGGCGCGCGACACGAGCGGGGTGAGCTCGTCTCGCGACGAGGAACGGTCTGCGGCGAGGCTGACAGCCGAGCCCAGCGGGGCGGCGTCCGCGAGGATCGCATCGGCCGACGAGGCCGTGGTCCACAGGGTGCGGGTCTGGCCGTCGACGGTGACCGTGTACGGCTTGGAGGTGCGCACGACGATCGTGTCGCCGTCGCGCACGGCCTCACCGGTGCCGGGCTGCACGAGGTCGTTGCTGCCAACGCTCACGCCCGCGGCATGCAACGCGTCCCCGACGGTGTTACCCCAGGAGGTCACGGGGCGCGAGACGCCGTTGACCTCGAGCATGACGGATGTGTGCGAGGAGGCGACACCGACGCCGGCGACGCCGAGGACACCCGCCGAGGCGAGGGCGGCGACGCCGAGGACGATGCGCGGGGAAGGCGCGAAGGAACGCACGTGGGCGCCCAGGACGTGCAGGGCGCTTGCGGCGGACGCACTCAGGGAGGTGCTCAGGTGGTGGTTCACGATTCTCCAGTTACTCGCTATTGGTACTGCCGGTCAGCTTAACGTGCACGCACGCGGGCGCGCCAGGGTCTGGCCGCGCCCGCGTGCAATGTCACGTCAGACGAGGCCCAGCTTGTAGGCGCAGCCCCACTGGCCCCAACCGGAGCGCTGCTGGAGCATGCGCGCACGCATGGTCTGCTCCTCCGCGGAGGCGTCGGAGGGCAGGCCGGAGCCGCCCACGGAACGCCAGGTCGGCAGAGAGAACTGGTACATGCCGTAGTAGCCGTTGCCCGTGTTGATCGACGGGTTGCCACCGGACTCGCACTGGGCGATGGCCGCCCAGATCGCAGCGTCGTCTCCGGAGACGACGGCGGGAGCGGAGGCAGACGAACCGGACGAGGAGGAACCCGAAGAATCAGACGAGGAGGAGCTGGACGACGTATCCTCGGCCTTCTTCGCCTTCGTGCCCTTGGAGACGATGCGCTTGGTGGGCTCGGTGCGGGTCGTGGACAGAACGGCCGAGACGGTGACGTTTCCGTCGATGGTCTCCTGGTAGGTCTCGGTCACCTCGGAGCCGGCAGCGCCTTCCTGCACGGTCTTCTCGGTACCCTCTTCGGCCTCGGCATCCTCGCGTTCTTCGGTCTCGTACGGGATCTCGGTCGTGGTGGACACAGCGCCCCGCACGACGCGCGCGACGCGCAGGGTGGCCTCGCCGCCGTTGTGCTCCATGGTGACGCGGTCGATCGGACCGGCGCTGACGCCGGCCTTCTCGAGGATCGCGGTCGCGCCCTCGTCGGAGGAGACGACGACGTCCGTCGTGGTGCCGTCGGCGACGACGTGGACGGTCTGGCCGGCCTCGGCGACGGGCATCTCGGTGCGGGTGTAGGAACGGTCGGCCGCCATGGACGCGTCGGAAGCCGGCAGGGCCGAGAGCACGCCGGAAATCGACGAGGCCGTGGACCATGCCGTGGTCTGGTTGCCGTCGACCGTCACGTTGTACTCGGTCGCGGTGCGCACGACGACGGTGTCACCGCTCGCGACGGTCTGGTTGGAGGCGGGGGCGACGAGGTCGTGGTCGCCGACGGTCACGCCCGCACTGTGCAGAGCATCGCCGGCGGTCGTGAAGAAGCCCGAGACATCGCGGGTCACGCCGTCGACCTCGACGGTGACGTGGCGATAGGAGGTGCCGATGGCAGTGGCCGCGGTGCCGGCCACGACAAGGGCCGTCGCGGCTGCGACGGAAATGACGGTTGTACGAGAGGGCTGAAAGCTCACGTGTCTCCAGACTTTGTAGGTTCCGCTTCGGGGCCGCGCCGACGCATCCTCCGCTCACTGCGGGCACATCAGACGGGCAGGCCGATTCGGACTGACACTCCCACCGTAACCAATTTGTTACCGTCGCGCGACCACTTTGACGCAATTCACCAGTCAGAGAACGCGCGCAAAAAGGTCGCACGAAGCCCGATAACCCGCGCTGATCACGAGAGAGAAACCCTCACCAGGTGCCGTAGACCGCCTCGGTGTTCGCCCGTAGCTGGTCGCACGCCGCCGCCTCGCTGACGCCCCACTGATCCGCGATGAAACGCACGGTGTGCGCCATGACGTAGGAGGCGTTGGGGCAGCCGCGCCACGGCACGGGCGTCAGGTAGGGGGCGTCGGTCTCGACCAGGACGAGCTCGCGCGGCAGGACCGCGAGCGCGGCGCGCAGGTCGGAGTTCGCGGGGTATGTGATGGGGCCGGCGAAGGATGCGTACCATCCGCGCTCGGCGAGGTGCTGCGCCATCGCCGCGTCCCCCGAGTAGCAGTGGAAGACGATGCGCTGGTCCTCGCTCGCACGCTCGCCAAGAATTGCGAGGGTGTCCTCGTGGGCGTCACGGTCGTGGATCTGCAGGGGCAGGCCCACGCGCTGCGCCATGTCGATGTGCGCGCGGAAGGATTCCTTCTGCGCCTCACGGCCCGGGTCGGCCGTGCGGAAATAATCCAGGCCGCTCTCCCCCACCGCGACGACCATCGGATCGCCCAGGCGAGCCTCAACGGCGGCCAGGGCCTCGTCGAGGGGCACGTGGTAGTCGCGCACGACGGGGACCAGACCGTCGGGCGAGGGATCCGCGCAGCCCGCGTGCAGGGCCGCGTCGTTGGGGTGGATCGCAATCGCGACGCGCACGCCCTCGTGAGCGCGCGCCAGCTCGATCATCGGGTCGAAGTCGGGCAGCTCGCAGGCGCTCGAAATCATCCGGGTGACACCCACCTCGCGGGCACGCTCCAGCTGTTCCTCGAGGCTGAGCGCCACGCCCTCGCGCCGGGGGATCTCGCCGACGTGGGTGGGCAGGTGCGTGTGGTTGTCCACCACGGGTGCCGCCAGGGGCGCGGGCGCGTCGGGCCAGGGACGAGGCTTACGCGGGCTCATGCGGGAGTCGTGACCTTTCGGGAGGGATGAGGAACGAGGCGGGGTGCGTCAGCGGGCGAGCACGACGCCGCGGGCGACCTCGTCAACAACCTCGTCGCCGAGGAGGTAGCGCACGATCTCGAGGCCAAGCTCCAGGGAGGTGCCGGCGCCGCGGCTGGTGATGATGAACTCGTCGACGACGACCGGGTTTTCGTGGACGATCGCGCCGCCCTCGGCGATGGCCTTGACGAACGCGGGGTTCGCGGTCGCGTGGCGGCCGTCGAGGACGCCCAGCTCGGACAGGATCGAGGGGGCCGCACAGATCGCTGCGATGGGCTGGGCGGCGTCGGAGCGGCGCAGCACCTCGGCCTGGATCGCGGGCGTAGCCTTCAGACCCAGGGTGCCGGGCATGCCGCCGGGCAGGAAGAGGACGGTGTAGGTGGACAGGTCCACGTCCTCGAGCATGAGGTCGGCGACGACGCGGATGCCGTGCGAGCTGGTCACGTGGCGGGCGTCGGTGACGGAGATCAGGTCGGAGCGCACGCCGGCGCGGTACAGGACGTCGGCGACAGCCAGGGCCTCAACCTCTTCGAAGCCGTCGGCCAGCATGATGGCGACGGTGGCGTCGGTGGCAAGCTTCTCGGGAGTGGGCATGATTCCTCTTTCCTCGTGGCTACTCAAACAAGCGTTACGTCCAGGTTAGCGCAGCCGCGCGCACCCCGGAAGCGAGCCACGGCCTCGCCCCGTCGGGGACGAGGCCGCGTGCGTCACTCGGAGCGCAGGGCTTCGACCGGGTCCTGGCGCGAGGCGCGCGAGGCCGGGATGACGCCCGCGATAACGGTCAGGCCGACGGACACCGCAATGAGGGTCAGGGCCGTCAGAGGCGAAAGCTGGGCAATATTCTCGACATTGAACGATGAATAGGCGATGCTATTCGCAATCGCGCACAGCCCGTAGGTGACGCCCACGCCCATCAGGCCCGCCAAGAGGCCTTCGATGACGGTCTCGGCGTTGAACACGCGCGACACGTCGCCCTTCGAGGCACCGATCGAACGCAGGATGCCGATCTCCTTGCGACGCTCGAGCACGGAAATGTACGTGATGATCGAAATCATGATCGAGGAGACCACGAGAGAGATCGACACGAAGGCGATGAGCAGCCAGGAGATGATGTCGACGATCTTGGTCACCGAGCTCATGAGTGCGCCCATGACGTCGGAGTAGGTGACGACCTTGTCGGTCGCGCCCGCCGCCTTGTTGTCGGCGTTGTAGGCATCCAGGGCGGCCTTCACCTTGTCCTTGTCCGCGAAGGACTTGGGGTAGATCGAGATGTTCGACGGGGAGGCGATGTCCGCCCACCCCAGGTTCCTCAGGTTCGTGTCCAGGGTCGGCACGTTCGTGGAGAACATGGTCGCCATGAGGGCCGCGAGGGACTTCTCGTCCACGTTGGACTTGAAGGCCTCAGCGAAGGCCTGCGGATCCATGGAGAAAGCGCTCGACATGTTGGTCGCGAACTGCTCCATGGTGGAGCCAATCTGGTCACCAATCGCGGTCGACAGCTGCGTCATCATCGAGGTCATCGCGTTCGTCATGGCTTCCTGCATGACCTGGCCGATGACGGCGCTCACGCCCTGGGTAAGAGTACGACCCAGCTGGGCGGCGATCTGCGCGGAGATCGCGTTCATGACCTGAGTGGAGACGTCGGTGCCGATCTGGGCCAGGGCCGGGTCGTCCCCGAGGGCCTTCGTCAGGTTCGCGGCGAGCTTGTCGGAGTCGACAACCTGGTCGGAGGAGACGGCAGCTCGCAGCTGCTCGAGCACCTCGGGCTGAGAGAAGTACGCCGAGGCCAGGGTCGCGAAGTCCGTCGTGCCGCCCGCCTCGATCTGCTCGCGGGCGTAGTCCTGGAACCCCTGGGCGATCTGGGAGGCTTGGGCGCTCAGGTATTCAGCGGCGCCATCCTTGACGGCGCCGTCGGCCAGGGCCGAGCGGATGATCGTCTGGAAGTCGACGTTGGCCAGCTGCGGCAGGTCCTTGCTCAGCTCTCCGAAGTCTAGGCCGGACAGGTCGAAGGCCATGCCGGACTGGGCGCCGGACTGCGCGGCGAGGGCCGACAGGTCAATATTCGACAGGTCCATGCCCGACATATCGAGGTTGGAGAAATCCAGGCCGGACAGGTCCATGCCGGAAAAGTCCAGGCCAGACAGGTCCATCTGCATCTTGTTGGGGTCGATCTGGAAGGCGGCGGAGAGCTTAGACTCATCCACGGTGAACAGGGAGGACATGTCGAAGCCGCCAGACTGGCTCTTCTGGTTGTCCGCCAGCTCCTTGAAGGTCTTGCCGGTGAAGACGTCAACGTCGGGCTTGGCGCGCTGGGCCTTAACGATCGGGCTGGCCGCCGCCTCCTCGATGATCTGGTAGGTCAGGGCGGGCGTGTAGGCGATGCCCTGGCGCAGGGCACCGCCCTTGTCGGAGTTGGGCTTGACGATGCCGGAGATCGTCAGCTGCTGCCCGCCGTCCACGAGCTTCTTCATGTAGTCCGCGTCGGAGGAGCGGTCCGTCCACACCTTGTAGGTGTCGTCCCACGTGTACTTGTCGAAGGCGTTGACGCGACGGAAGGTCGTGCCCAGGATCGCGGAGTAGTCGTAGGTCGTGGTAGTGGCCCCGGACTGCGCACCCGACTGTGCCCCGGACTGGCTCTTACCCCCCAGGGCACCCTGGTAGTACTGGCGCATCAGGTCATCGAACTCCTTGTGGTCCTTGAGACCCAGGGTGTATTCGAAGAGGTTGGGGATGTTGCCGTCCTCATCCAAGACCAGGACGACCTGGTTCGCACCGCTCGGCCAGGAGCCGGCAACCACGTCGTACGCGGAGGTGTACAGCGAGGAGGTCGCGGGCATCTGATAGAAGGCGTTCGTCTCCATCATCGACCCGAAGGCCCCGGAACCGAAACCGGCTTCCATCTGCTTCATCGACTGGTCGGGGCTGACCTGCACGGTCGCCTTAGACGTGTCGGACTGGTAGATCTGCGGGACGATGTCGTAGTCGTACTCGATCGCGTTAACCATCGTGTCGATGCCACCGCCGTTGTTGTCCAGGTAGGTCTTGAGCGAGGCCAGGTCGTTCGTCTTCGCGTCACGGATCGTGTCTGCGAAAGTGCGCAGCTTGGAGACGCCGACCTTGCCGTCGGGCGCGGGCTGGGAGTCCTTCGAGTCCGAGGCCGACACAGACAGCGCGGCCGTCATGTCGATGCCGGTTTTCTGGATCGTCAGCGGATACGCGCCCAGCGTCTCCTCTTCGGTTTTGGCGATATAGGCATTGGTTCCGTTGGCCAGCGCGAGGATCGCGGCGATGCCGATGATGCCGATGGACCCCGCGAAGGAGGTCATGAGGGTGCGGCCCTTCTTCGTCATCAGGTTGTTGGCCGACAGGGACAGGGCCGTCAAGAAGCCCATCGAGGTGCGGCGCGCGGGCTTGGCTTCGCGGCGGTCTTGCGCGGTGGGCACGAAAGGATCGGAGTCGGCGACAATGCAACCGTCGGCTAGCTCGACGATGCGGGTCGCGTACTGGTGGGCCAGCTCGGGGTTGTGCGTGACCATGATGACGAGGCGGTCGCGGGCCACATCGCGCAGCAGGTCCATGACCTGCACACTCGTCTTGGAGTCGAGGGCGCCGGTGGGCTCGTCGGCCAGCAGGATCTCGGGGTCGTTGATGAGGGCGCGCGCGATGGCGACGCGCTGCATCTGTCCGCCCGACATCTGCGAGGGCTTCTTGTTGACGTGGTCCTTCAGGCCGACGCGCTCGAGGGCGTCGAGGGCGCGCTTGCGGCGCTCGGAGCGCGAGACACCCGACAGGGTCAGGGCCAGCTCGACGTTCGCCAGGACGCTCTGGTGCGGGATCAGGTTGTAGGCCTGGAAGACGAAGCCGATGCGGTTGTTGCGGTAAGCGTCCCAGTCGCGGGCCTTGTAGTCCTTCGTCGAAATACCGTCGATGACGAGGTCACCGCTCTGGAAGCGGTCGAGGCCGCCGATGACGTTGAGCATCGTCGTCTTGCCGGAGCCGGACTGGCCCAGCACGGCCACAAACTCGTTGTCGCGGAACGCCACGGAGACCTTGTTGAGCGCCACCTGCACGAGGTTGGCGGTCTGGTAGGCCTTGACGATCTCCTTGAGCTCTAGCACGCTTCATCCTCACATCTGCTGTTGATTCCGCATACAAGTCTAGGTGAGCGACCATCGCCCACAACCGCCGCTGTTCACTGACTGACCCCTGATCGTCCCCTGACAAGCCCCTGAAGTCGTATCTGCCACATCACATCGTGGTCCTCAAAACCCAGCCCGGGCCTCGTTCAACGAACGGCCTGCAGGGGCACGCAAGACCGAGCGGCTAGACTGATCCCATGACCGACCTCACCCAGATTCCTGTGCCCAACGAAGGGCCAATCACTGACAAAGTCAAGGAAATCTACGAGCGTTCCTTCCCGCCCGAGGAGCAGATCCCCCTTCCAGAGCTCCTGAAGAGCGCCGAGATGGACCAGGTCTCTTTCCTCGCGTGGATCGTTCCTTCCCTGCCCGCGGGCGAGGACGGGGCCGGCAACGTGGTTGCCCTGACCTTCTCCTTCGCCTTCCCCGACCTGTTCTACCTGGGTTTCCTCGCGGTGGACGGGCGCACGCGCAGCGCGGGCTACGGCTCGCGTATCCTCACCCACTTCCGCGAGCGCTACGGCGACGTGCCGCAGCTGCTCGAGATCGAGCCGGTCGTGCGCGAGGCCGGGAACTACCAGCAGCGCGTGCGACGCCTGAAGTTTTACGAGCGCAACGGTTTTGAGGTTACGAACATGCTCACGCACGAGGCGGACCAGACCTACCGGGTCCTGACGCGCGACGGGATCGTGAGCCCGCAGCGCCTGGAGGAGGCGCTCAACTCGGTCACGGACGACCCGGCGTATGCGTCGCGGGTGACGACGGACTGACGCGCTGACCTCGCTCGGCTGACGCCGCAGCGGCGATCAGTTGTCGACGCCGCGGCTGGAGACCAGCAGGATTTCCTCGTTGTCGAGTCGGGCGAGCGCGCCTTCCAGGGCCGCCGAGGAGAAGATGCCCTCGTCACGGGCCTGCAGGAGGGCGTCGCGCTGAGCGTGGATGGCCTCCAGCGCGAGTTCACGGATCTGGTCTCGCGTGAAGGAGCGCTCAACCTCCTCCTCGCTCAAGTCGACAGTGCCATGGCCATCGTCATCCACCTCGCTCGCGGAAGCAGCGTCCGGGGGCGTGCCGTCTTGGAGAATGTCGGTGAGGATGCGGTCAGCCGTACGGGCAATGCGAGCACTCGCAGCTTCATCCTCAACGGAGACCGCGTGACCGATGCGTGAGAGGGTGCGCGAGACGCCGGCCGACAGCAGGGTCTGTCCGTCGACCTCGTGGATCGCCTGGGCGAGCGCCGTATCCACCAGCGCGGAGCCCATGACCTTCAGGAGCTTGGCGCGCTCCTCCTCGGAGATATCGCCCGTAGCCATCTTGGGCTTGACGAGGCGGATGAGGCCGGGCAGGGTCAGGCCCTGGATGACGAGGGCACCCGCGGCGATGAACAGGGCGATCGTGAGCAACAGCGCACGCATCGGGGCGTGCGTCGAGATAGTTTGCGCGGCGGCCAGGGTGATCGCGCCTCGCATGCCCGCCCACACGATGACGCTGCCCTCGCGCGGCCCCAGCGGCTCATTCGCGAAGTAGTCCAGGTCCGATCCGCGCATCGCGTTGCGGCGCGCGCGCCGCTTGAGGCGGCGACGATAGTGGTTAAGCGCATTCTCCCAGTGCTCGGGGCTCAGGTCGCGAGCCTGAAGCATGTCGGCGTCAACCTCGCTCGCCTTGTGCATGCGCTTCTCGAAGCGCTCGATGCGTGCGACCTCGGCCTCGTAGCGGCGTTGACGGTGGGTACGGCGGTGGTCCAGCCAGGCGAGCATGATGGCGATGAAGATGGCTCGCATCACCATGATGAGCGCGCCGAGGATGACGGCGAGGAACGCGGCGAAGGCCAAGCCGCCGGAGAACGCGGCGGTCTCCTCGACGATGCCGAAGGCCTGCAGGCCCATCGTCAGGAAGATGCCACTCTCCAAGACGAGCGTCATGGTCTGCCAGTTCTGCTGGGAGAAACGCCTGTTCGCCGCGGAGATAACGGCCGCGCGTCGGCTCGAGACGACCAGTCCGGCGACGACGGCCGCAACGAGGCCGGACCCTCCCAGGTGCTCGGCGGGGACCGATGCGATGAAGGGCATCGCGAAGGAGAAAACCGTGTCGGCCGAGGGATCCTTGATGAGGGCGCGCAGACGCACGCCGACCTCGCCGACGACCCAGCCAATACCCGCAGCGATACCGAGGGCGATGGCGACCTTACCGATGAGCGGGCCCGGGTGGAGGGCGTGTTCGTCGGCGGCCAGGCCGGCGCTCATCGCTGCGGAGAGCATGACCAGCGAGGTCGCGTCGTTAAAGAGCCCCTCGCCTTCGAGGACCGTGATGATGCGGTGGGAGACGCCCGAGCGTTTCGCGATCGAGATGGCGACCGTGTCGGTCGGCGACAGGACCGCGCCCAGCGCGACACCCCAGGGCAGGGAGATCGCGGGGACCAGCCAGTTGATGACGAAGCCGACCGCGAAGGCGGACAGGAACACGAGGGGAATCGCGAGCATCGCGACGGCCTGCATCTCGCGCCGGAAGTCCATGGTCGGCATACGCACGGCCGCCGAGAACAGCAGGGGCGGCAGCACCATCTCGAGGATGATGTTCGGCTCAATCTCGATGGCCCCCACCTGCGGCAGGAACCCGATCACCAGGCCGACGACCAGCAGGATCAGGGGGGCTGCCACGCGCACCTTGGGCGCGACGAATTGGCATGCCACGATGATGAGCATTCCGGCCACGGCAATAAGAAGGGGTTCCATAGGTCAATTGTATTGCGAGCAACCCCACCGGCGTCGTCGCCATCTCACCACGTCGGCTACCGGCGCCGCGAACTCGCGCGGCGTACCACGCCCCGCCCGCATGGCCTCGACACCATCCCCGAATGTCAAACAGACCCACACGATCAGAGCACGTTGTACAATCGACGCATCGTTTCAAGGAGGTTCTCATGACCGCTTACAACCACTCGTCGGGGTACACCTACGGCACCGATGCCGTCCCCACATCCCCGCTCACACTCGAGGATCTACGCCAGATCGAGGCCGCCGCACACGTCCAGCCCGGTGACGCAGAGCTGCTCTCACGAGCAGAACCCATCCTGGCGCCACACGCTATGGAAATGGTCGACACGTGGCGCGGAATTCTGGCTCAAAAGACGTATCTGGCAGCACATTCCGCGCACCCGGACGGGCAGCCAAACCCCGAGTACGCGCAGGCGTCAAAGCCGCGCTTCGCCCAGTGGATCATCGACATGTGCACGCGCGAGCGTGACCAGGCGTGGTTGGACTACCAGTACCTGATCGGCGCACGGCACATGTCCGCAGCGAAGAACGCGGCGGATGGGGCGGACTCGACACCATTCGTGCCCCTGCGCTACGTGCTCGCCTTCATCGCGCCCACTGTGGAGGTCGGTCACCGTCTCCTCGCGGAGGGCTTCGAGGGTGACGAACTGAGCGCCGTCCGTGATGCCTGGACTCGCGCTGTGACTGTCGCCGTGACAGTGTGGGCGTATGCCTACCGAGAGCACCCCGAGCAGTTCTGATCCGACGCTCGCCACCTACAACTCCCCCATCGGTAGCCTCACGCTGGCCGCGCGGGGCGGTGCACTCGTCGGTTTGTGGGTGGCCGGGCAGCGCTTCTTCGGTTCCCCCTATGGCATCGACGAGGCCTCGGCGCGCTCGGCGCTCGACCTGACCTCGCCCGATTCTCGGGAGGCTGTCCTCGCCGAGGCCGGGTGGGACGAGGCCGACGCGCGAGCTCTGGGCACGGCGGTGGCGTGGCTCGACGGATACTTCGCGGGCGAGGACGCCTCCCCCACCACCATTCCCCTCGCGCCCGAGGGCACGGACTTCCAGAGACACGTGTGGGAGGCAATGGACGCTATCCCCTACGGCGCGACGCGCACGTACGGGCACCTCACGGCCACGATGCGGGACGCAGGTGTGCCCGCGTCGGCCCAGGCGATCGGCGGAGCGGTGGGGCGTAATCCCTTGCTGCTCATCCGCCCCTGCCACAGGGTCGTGGCGGCCACCAGCCCCGGCGGCTACGCGGCCGGAGCGGAGGCGAAAGCCTGGCTGCTTGCGCACGAGGCGGCCACGGCCTCGCCGGTGAGCTGACTCAGTCGTTCGCCCGGTCGGCCTCGATCGCCTGCTCGACCAGGGCCTCATCGACGGGCAGAGCCTCGCGCGCGTAGGCGGCGGCGTCGTCCTGGGTGTCGGCGATCTGCTCGGCGATCGAGTCAGCTTCGCGGCGCAGCTCGGTGCCATCAACGACCGAGGCCTGGGCAAGGGTTCGCGCCTGAGCACGGTGCTCGTCCGTGTACTCCAGGTCGTCGGCGTGCTTGCGCACGAGGACGCGAATGAGCTTGCGACGCAGGTTCTCCTCGCGCAGGACGGCGGAGCGCTCGCGCAGCCACCCAACCGCGAGGACGACGAGGAGGGCGACGCCCAGCCACCCGATGATCGGATACATGCCGCCGATCAGCTTCTTGAAGCCCATGAGGGAGGCCGCGTAGCCCACCGCGACCACGCCGACGAGGACGATGCGCATGCGGGTGGTCTTCCCGCCCGAGAAGCGGCGCGCCGTCGAGTAGAACAGCGAAAAGACCGTGTTGTAGATGAGCGCGAAAATGATCAGCGTGTAGACGAAGGCGAAGGCCGGGTGGATCGAGCGCGCGATCTCGAGGGCGGGAACGTTTACGTCCCAGATGCGATCCACGTTCAGGTACAGGCACAGGGCGTCCGCGCCGATGACGAGAGCGATAATGGTGCCGCCGATGCGCCCGGCGCGGCGGGCCTCGCCGATGCGCAGCACCGAACCACCCAGCACGAAGGCCATGGCGATGCCGTTGACGACGCACAGGGCGAAGTAGTTAATCGTGGAGAGCCACAGGTTGGGCAGCGCCGGGGTGACCTGGGTCGCGGCGGCGTTGAGCTCGGCGACGCCCGGGTGCGGGGTGATCAGCGAGTAGATGGTGAGGATCGTGATGGCGACGATGATCATGGGCGTAAAGACGCCGATCACCTTCATGATCCGGTCGAAGTCGAGGAAGGCCGTGAGGATCACGAGCACCGCGCACAGGGCGCTACCCGCCCACGCGGGCAGGCCGAACTGCTGCTCGAGATTCGCGCCCGCGCCCGCGAGCATCACGAAGCCCATCGCGAAGCCCGAGAAGACGAGCACGACGTCGATGACGCGGCGCAGCGCCGGGTGGGTGATGCGTTCGAAGACCTCGTCGTGATGGCCGGATCGGTAGTAGGAGCCCAGCTGGAGCGCGACGACACCGAAGACGACGTTGAGGACGCCCAGGGCCGCGATGCCGATCAGGCCCTTCGCGCCGGAGGAGAGGAAGTACTGGAGTAGGTCCTGGCCACTCGCCAGGCCCGCGCCGATGATGACTCCCACATAGGCGAAGGCGACAGAGAGGTACTTCTTGGACATAGGGTCCTTCCGATTGCGAACGTTTTACGAGGCCGGGGCCTCGTTCCACGGTAGACGCTCACCCAGGAGAGCGGCACGTCCGTGGGAAATTGTTCACGCTCAGGAAAGCTCATCCAGATACAAATGTGTACACAACGTACTAAACTGACACTATGAACACACTCGCCACAACCCTATCGACTCGGGAGCTGCGCGCGAACCTCTCCGATGTCCTCGGACGAGCCTCCTACGGCGGCGAGCGTATCGGTGTGACGAAAAACGGCCGCCTCACTGCGATCGTGATCGGCGTCGAGGACCTGCTGGCCCTGGAAGAGCTCGAGGACGCGCGCGACCTCGAAGCCTTCCGCGAGGCGGTTCACAACGACGACGGGCAGCGCGTGAGCCTGGCCGACCTGCGCGCTGAACTCAACAACTAGCGATGTACCGCATCGAATTCACCTCGGCGGCAGCACGCCAGATACGCAAGCTGGACCGCCCGGTGCGAACACGCCTACTGGATGCCATCGAATCGCTCGCCAGTTCTCCTCGCCCCGACGGGGTCAAGAAGCTCGCGAGCACGGAGAACGCGTGGCGTATCCGCGTCGGCGACTACCGGATCATCTACTCAATCGAAGACGACGTCCTCGTTGTGACGGTCGTGCGCGTCGCACACCGCCGAGAGGTGTATCGCTCGTAGCGTCACTTGCCTTCGAGGAGCTGGATCGGCGGGCGCGGCGCCTGCATCGCGTTGATGGGAGCCTCGGGATCCGCGTAACCGAGCGCAAAACCGGTGATGAACTGGTAGCCCTCGGGGATCTCAAACTCAGCGTCGACGGGCTCACGCCACGTGGCGAGGATGCCGACCGGGCAGGAGTCGATGCCGCGCGACTTGGCGGACAGGAACATGGTCTGGAGCATGAGGCCGGCGTCCATGGCGCTCCACGGGAGCATGTCCTCGTGGACGAAGACGAAGCCCATGACGGGAGCGTCGAAGGCCATCACGTTGCGGCGGTTCACGCGGTTGCGCCCCTCGATGTCAGCCCGCTCGATGCCGTGGATACCGTAGAGGAGCTTCGCAACCTCGATCTGAGCGGGTCGCACCTCGTCCGGGTAACGCTTGCGCACCGGGAAGTCGCCGTCCGGAACAGGAATCTCAACGTCCGGATCCTCAGCCTTGCGGGTGTGGGCGGCGATCTCCTCGTCGAAGAGACGGCCGTAGTGCTGACGCAGGCGAGCGGCGCGCTCGCCCGTGGCCAGGGCGACGCGGAAGGCGCGCGTGTTTGACCAGGACGGCGCGGTCGTCGCGTCGGCGAGGATCGCATCGAGGACCTCGGCGGGGATCTCCCGGTCTGTAAAGGCGCGCGTGGAGCGGCGCGAGGCGGTCAGGGCGGAAAAGTCGTTCGTCTCAGCGGCGAGTGTCATGCGCCCAGGCTAACCCGGCTTCGCTCCCCGATCCACCCGGCCCGCCCACCGGACGGCTCCGGCCGAACTAGCGGGCCAGGGCCTGCTCGAAGGCCGCCACGTCCTCCTCGGGGGTGGCCCAGGAGGTGCCGATGCGCGCGAGGTAGCGGCCGTCGGGCAGGGTCTCCCAGATGCTGTAGCGCACCTTGTCCGACAGGCGCTCATGCCCGGCCTGGTCGAGGGCCACGAAGGTCAGGTTGGTCGGCGAGTCCATGGTGACGACGTAGCCGGCACGCTTGAGGGCCTCGCGGATACGCGCGGTCGCTGTGACGGCGGGCTCGCCGATCGTCAGGTAGAGGCCGTCCTCGAAGAGCGCCTCGAACTGCACGCCCAGGAGGCGCCCCTTCGCCAGGAGCGCGCCGTGCTGCTTCATCTGGGTGACGAACTGGCGGATCGAGCCGCGCTCGGGGATGACCACGGCCTCGCCGAAGAGGGAGCCGCACTTGGTGCCGCCGATGTAGAAGACGTCGGTCAGGCGCGCCAGGTCGGCCAGCGTCACGTCGTTGGCGGGCGAGGCCAGCGCGTAGGCGAGGCGCGCGCCGTCGACGAAGAGCTTGAGGTCGCGCTCGCGGCACACGGCGGAGAGTTCCTCGAGCTCCTGCAGGGAGTAGAGGGTGCCGTACTCGGTAGGCTGCGAAATATAGACGAGGGCGGGGGCGATCATGTGGTCACGCGCGCCGTCGCCCTCCCACGCCGAGCAGATGCGTTCGACGTCGGCGGCGTTGATCTTGCCTTCGACGGCGGGAGTGTCGAGGATCTTGTGACCACCGCGCTCGACGATGCCGGCCTCGTGCATGTTGATGTGGCCGGTATTGGGGGCGATGACGCCCTGCCAGGGCAGGAGGATCGCATCGATGACGGTGGCGTTCGTCTGCGTGCCGCCGACCAGGAAGTACACGTCGGCGTCGGGGGCCTGGCAGGCCTCGCGGATCAGGTCGCGGGCGCGCTCACAGTGCTCGTCGGTGCCGTAGCCGCTTGACTGTTCCATGTTGGTGGCGACGAGGGCGTCGAGCACCCGGGCGTGCGCGCCTTCCTGGTAGTCACTGGAGAAGTTCGGCAGCGTGGCAGAAAAAGTCATTGGGCCATTATTCCACGCGCTTGGCCAGATGATTCCCGTTTCCTCGTGAAGATCTTTTCTCGCTGGAACTGAAGGACTATCCTGACTGTCGCCGGGCGATGCCGCCAGGCTTCCCGATACGAAAGCGAGGGCATCGCATGATGCCAACCACGCACGGAAAACAGGCGAGCACAATGAACCGGGACTCGCAGGCCTATTGGAACAAGCGGGCCGCGACGTTCACGAGAGACGCGACCGTCGAGTACGAGCGCTGGCTCCTGGATCTCCTCGCGCTCGAGACGGGCGAGGAGATCCTCGACATGGGATGCGCGACGGGCACGCTCGCCGTCCCCCTCGCCCACGCCGGGCACCGCGTCCACGGCTGCGACTTCGCCGAGGCCATGCTGGCCATCCTCGACGAGCGCACGGCAGCAGAAAATCTGCCGATCACCTCCCACTTGCTCGCCTGGGAGGACGACTGGGAGGAGGCGGGCCTGGGTGAGAACTGCGTGGACATCGCCTTCGCGTCACGCTCCCTCATGAGCGGGGACGTGCCCGCTTGCGTGCACAAGCTTGACGCGGCGGCCCGATCACGCGCGGCGGTCGTCGTGCCCGACAGCCTGCTCCCGTCCCGCGACCCGCGCCTGCTTACCTACCTGGGACGCTCGGCGAGGCGCCCGCGCGTCGTCCGCGACGTGACCCGCGCGCTCACATCCCTGGGGCGGATCCCGGTTTTCGCGACTACACAGACCTTCCGTCCGATGCGTTTTTCTTCCTTCGACGAGGCCCGCGCGGACCTTCGTCGCCTGGCCGGCCCGGAGCCATTCACCGCGCGCGAGCAGCGACTTTTCGACGCGTACGCGGCCCAGCATGTCGTTCGCGAGGACGCAGCTACCGCCTCGGGACAGGCAGGGGAACAATGGGTCCTCGACTATCGTCTACCCGTCACCTGGGTGTTTATCGGCTGGCGCACCGACGGGAGCGAGTGGGCGTAGGCAGCCCCGGCCTCGTTCTCCTTAGTCCGCGTCCGGGCGACGCCTGCGCGCCTTGACCTCCGAGCGCCTCTTCTTGTCGGCGAGGCGGCGCAGCTTGGACGCGCGCGTCGGCTTCGTGGCCCGCCTAGGAACGGGAGGGACGAGGGCCGAGCGCAGGACTTCGGCAAGACGCTCGCGCGCGGCGGCGCGGTTGCGGCGCTGGGAACGGGTCTCGGCGGCGGTGATGGTCAGGACGGTCCCGGTGAGGCGATCCCCCAGTTCTCGCAGGGCTCGCTCGCGCTGCTCGTCATTCAGCGCGACTGTCGCAGCGAGGTCCAGACTCAGCTGCACGCGCGAGTCCGCGGTATTGACCCCCTGACCACCGGGGCCCGACGCGTGCGAAAAGCGCTCGATCAGCTCCCCCGCGGGCACAACGAGGCCGCGCGGGCAGCCGGGCCCGGGAGGGATGCGCAGATCGTCCATACGCTCCAGTGTGCACCACGCGCCGCGCCTCGGCCTCGTCAGGCGAGCAGGGAGGTGACGCGTGCTTTCAGGTCGGGCAGCACGTCGGCGGCGAACCAGGGGTTCTTCTTCATCCACATCTGGTTGCGCGGCGAGGGGTGGACGAGCGGGAAATACGTGGGCAGGTAGTGCTTGTAGTCGCGCACGACCTCCGTCAGCGAGGCCGAAGACTTCAGACCGAGGTAGCGCCTGGTGGCGTACGCACCGACGAGGATCGTCATCTCGAGCTTCGGCATGAGTTTGAGCAGACGCGGGTGCCACGTGTCGGCGAAGTCCTTGCGCGGAGGCAGGTCGCCGCTCTTTCCCGTGCCTGGGAAGTAGAAGTCCATGGGGACGATCGCGAGCTTCCCGGACTCATAGAAGGTGTCCCTATCGACGCCCATCCAGTCGCGCAGACGGTCGCCGCTGCGGTCGTTCCACACGATGCCGGTCTCTTCGGCGACGCGCCCGGGCGCCTGTCCGACGATCATGATGCGACACTGAGACCCCGCGTAGAACAGCGGCCCCACGCCTCGCTTCGTGAACGAGGCATTGGCCGGGTCTGCGGCGATCTCCTCGGCGATTGCGCGGACGGCCGGGTCGGTGATCTCAGGTGTCATAAACCCAGGGTATGCCAACCCCGCGAGCGCACGACCCCCAGCGACTGGCAGCTCACACTAGTCCGACTCTGGAACGCCGGCGATATCGGTGCTCCCACTCGGAGCGAGGTCACCGCTCTCCAGGGCGGCCTCGCGCGCCTTCTTGCTGAGGCGCTCCAGCTCGGCCACGGTGTAGCGGAGGTGAGAAACGCCTTCGTTCAGGCTTTGCCTCAGTTTCTTCTCGTCTTTTTCCTTCGCGCCCTTCAGAGCATCAATCGTGCGCTCGTCCGCGTCAATCGCTCGTTCTAAGCGCACCTTCAACTCCTCGATGACCCTCAGTGCCTGCGCCGGTTTTTCCTCAAGAAGCACCGAACACTGGGCGAGCCACTCGACACACCCCTGCTTCACTCGTTCTGCGTAGTCCTTGCTGAACGCCCTCACCAGGGCCGCTCCACTCGACGCCGCCGTCAGGCCAAGAACCGCGCCTCCTCCCGTGATGATCGCGGTTCCACCCGCCATACCGAGGCCTCCCGCAGCAAGGGAACCACCGCCTACCCACGCGAGGCTCGCACTCGTCAGCGCAGCACCGCTCAGTCCAACCACGGCCTCGCCGGCTAGGACGGTCGCGATCGCGGGAGCTGCCACGGCCGCCACCCCACCCGTGGCAACGGTTGCAGCCACAGCCGCAGCACCGCGCACCGCCCACTTCGTGTAGGTACCTGAGAGCCACCGGTCGTAGGACGCACGCGCGCTCTTCAGCCGCTTGAGCGTGTCCGAATCGATAACATCTTGGTCGGCGGCGAAGACATCGGTGAGCCACGTCTGGGAGAGGGTGAGTTTCTTTTCCGTGGCGTAGGGGCGGTACGCGAGCAATTGCTGGGCAACGGCCAGGCGAATGAGTTCCCCATCCTCCCCTGAGCACACCGCTTCCAACTCGCGGTAGGCATCGGCGGCGTCAAGGAAGTACTCCCCCTGGCTCTCGTCGTGTGCGATACGCTGCCTGCGCACCCAAGCGCCAATCAGCACTTCTTTGCGCTCACGCTGTTTGTCGTTCTTCTCGCGGCGACAGTCGTCCTCGAGCCACAGCATGCGTAGCGACTCGACGACACGCTGAACCTCCTCACCCATGGGCGCATGCACGGCCACATCTGTGCCCATCTTGCTCGCCTGACACCGCTCCCACCACCGTTCGACATCCTCGTAGATGTAGGAGCTGTCTGCCCACAGAGCGAAAGCAAAACGTCCGATCCCGACATAGTTGAGGCGCATGAAGAAAAGCGGGACTGCTCCCACCTCGCCACTCGCAGCCCCCTCGACCGCCGCACGCACAGCTGCGATAGAGGTATTGATGACCACGAAGGAACCGGAGGCAACCGTCAGCATACGCGTCAGCGCCCGGCTATTGAGGGGCAGGAATCGTGAGGGATTAATGCGTCCCAAGTCCTTGACGCTGGACACATCAGCGCGTCTGAGTTCATCGATGAAGCGCGTGATCGTGTAGAAGCCGCGGACAATGCACTCGTTGGCGAGGACGGCGGGAACCTGCGTGAGGATCTGACTCGCCAGGCCAACCTCGGTCCGCAGATCGAAGCGCAGGGGGTTTCCGTCCTGGTCCTTCAGGAGAGTACCGTTGAATGCCTTCGACACCCACTGCGAGAAGGTGGCGACCTTGTCCTCGTGCGCGATAGTCATGTCCCGGAAGAATGGCAGGGCCGAGGCCTCCTTGAGGAAGGAGAGAATCGGGCCAGGAATGCCCGTGCCCGCGCCGGGGGTCGAGCTCGAGCCCGCCATGTCGCTGATGAGGTGGAACACCCATTTGAGGGTTCCATAGAGGAACTTTTCCTCGACATTCTTGCCGAATAGCCTTCGATCCTTCAGAGCCTCGGCAGGCAAGTCAAAGATCGCGAAGCTCCCATCCGTCGTGGTTCCAAACCCTTTGCCGGTGAATTGCATGAGGATGGAGCACACGAGCCCCACGGGCGAGGGATGGTGGGAAAAGTCGCGCAGGTGGTGCTGGAGACCACCACCGAACTCCGGAGTGAGCTTGTCACCAACGAAAGGAGAAGTCTTTTCGAGGAAACGGATCGCGTCTGCGATACTCGGATTTTCCTTCCTGGGATCCAGCCGCTGGGCTACTTCAATGACGATTTTCTCGATTTTTTCGGCCCCGTACTTGCGCGCGTCCGCCAGGTTGAAGTCCTTTTGCCACAGGACACTGAGTGCTCCCATGAGAGTGCCGCTCGCTGCGGCAAAGACGTAATCTCTGGCTTGTGCGGGCGAGGTGTTGGGATCAAATTCGAACGCTTCGACCTCGTCCGCCTCGCCGCCCTCACTCAGGCTGACCTCGTACGTCCCCTCGACTCGAACGTCCGTCAGCTGAGGAAGGGGGGTTTCAGAAAACTCCAGGCGCTCGTTGTCGCCACGACGGATCAGGTCCCGGGTCATGTTTGCTCCCATGCAACTCGCGATAGATACCGGGAGACTATCACGGTAACCATCCGCACATGTCGACTCTCACTCAGCACTTCCCTACTCCTCCCCACTCTGCCCCTCCCCCAAATTCCGCACGTAATTCCCTGCGCTCCCATTTCACCAAGCCCCCAGAAACCCAGGAATTCCAACGATCACATTTCAAATCTAGAAGGATCGGGGAGGGAATTACGTGCGGAATTGGAAGAGAGACGGCGCGCGGGAAGGGCCACACCGATTGGTAGCGACGCAGCGGGCGGGCATACAGTGGAGCGCATGAGGACAGCTGAACGCATGACGACGAACGGGCTGAGGCGCTGCCAGTGACAACACGACTCGTACGGAAAACCAATAGGTTCCGCATCACCGCCATCATCGCACTGTGCCTGCTCGCCCTCGTGGGGGTCACGTCGTTCGCACTCAATCGTTCGGGCAACAGACAGAAAGACCCCACGGCCATTGCCTACGAAGAGGACGAGGACCCCCTGCCCGAGGGCGTCGCCTCACTCATGGACACGGCCAAGTCTCTGCACGGCACGATCGACACGATCACCTACGAGCAGAGCTACGAGGGAACGACTTACACCAAGCAGGCCTACGTGTACGTTCCCGCGTCCTACGCCTCGGACACACCCGCGAACGTCCTCTATCTGACGCACGGCTGGTGGGGGAACGCCGCCGGCCTCGCCGATGGCGTCGCACCGGTCGTCGACGAGCTGGAGACCGCCGGCAAGACTGCACCGACGCTGGTCGTTTTCGCGACCTACTATCCGGATCGCTCGTTCGCGACGGACGACTACGAGGAGGACTACACCCTCAATCGCTTCTTCGCGACGAGCGAGATCGATACTCTGATCGACGCCGTCGAGTCCCGCTACACCACGTTCGCTCGCGGCGACACGTCCGACCAGTCGCTGCGAGCCTCGCGCAAGCACCGCGCATTCGGCGGTTTCTCGATGGGCGCGACGACCACGTGGGATGTTTTTGCCTTGCGTCCGCAGTACTTCTACGGCTACATGCCGATGGCCGGCGAGTCGTGGATCGGACGCGAGGAGGACGCGGATTCCCCGCGCATCGCCGAGCTGGTGACCGCCGGCGTCGAGCGCGCCCACTATGGGCCACGCGACTTCCTCATTCTCGCGTCGGTCGGCTCGGAGGACCCGGCCCTGTGGGACATGACCCCGCAGATTGATGAGCTCCGCGAGGACTATCCAGACCTCATGACCGAGGACAGCCTGCAGCTGTGGATCGATGACGGCGAAACCCACTCAATGACCTCGATCGCCAACCAGGTCGAGCACAACCTGCCGTTGCTCTTCCCGGGCAAGTAGGGCGTGCCACGCCGCGTGATTGCGACGCACGCAGCCCCGGCCTCGTTCCTTTTCTCAGGGACGAGGCCGGGGCTGACTCTCAGATAAGCGCGGCCCTTATGCGCGGGGCTGGCGCTCCGCCCACTCGCCGAGGCTCACGCGCGGACCCGTGAAGAACGGGGTGTCCTCGCGCACGTAGAGGCGCGCCTCGGTGTAGCGCTGGGCGTGCATGACGCCCTCGAGGCGGTCGAGGGTGTCGGCCTCGAACGCGAGCACCCACTCGTAGTCGGAGAAGCCGAAGGCCGACAGGGTAGAGCCCTTGACGTCCGGGTACTGCGCGAAGCCGTTGCGGCCGTGTTCGGCCATGATGCGGGCGCGCTCTTCGGGGGCCTTGAGATACCAGTCGTAGGAGCGCACGAAGGGGTAGACCATCGCCCAGTCGCGGGGCGCGACGCCGCCGAAGCAGGCGGGAATGTGGCGCTTGTTGAACTCGGCGGGGGTGTGCAGGCCCATGCAGGACCACACGGGATCCAGGAACTTGCCGAGCGCCGACGCGCGCAGGCGATGGTAGGCGTCCTGGAGGACCTCCGGGTCGTCGTCGAGCCACCACACCATCAGGTCGGCCTCGGCGCGGAAGCCGGACACATCGTAGAAGCCGCGGATTTCCGCGCCCGCGCCCTTCACGTAGTCCAGGGATTCGGCGACGATGCGGCCGCGCTCGTCGTCGTCGGCGGGCAGGGACTCACCGAGTGCGAACACGGAGTAGAGGGCGTAGTGCTGCTTGTTGTTAACCTCGTCGAAGTCGACGTCCGTCGCGTCACGCGAGTCGGTGACGCGGGCGTGAGCGGCGTGCGAGTGGGGCGTCGCCTCGGTGCCCGCGTGGCGGGCCTGGTGGCGCGCGGCGTGCTCACCGACGCGGTCCGGCACTCCTGCGGGATGTCCCGGGTTTTCCGGGTTCTGCTCGGGCGGCACGACGGCGTGGGGGTGCGGGGTAGACATAGAGTCCTCCTGGGTTGTGGCTGGTTGACCGGCGGCTCGGGCGGGCGCGCCGGAAGAATGAGGGGCGGTGCCGGGGTGAGTGCTGGCACCAGCAGACGAGGCATGGCCTGGGCGCGCCGGGGAGAGGCAGCAGTCGCTCGGGCAGACGGTGTGGAAGGGGCCGGTGCCGGTCACGGTGACGGGCGAGGGATTCTCGCCTCGCACCTGGGCCGCACGCTCTTCGAGCACGTCGACCAGGGAGGACACGAAGGCCGGATCCGTCGCGACGGTGTCGGCGCGCTCGTAGGGGATCCCCAGGCGCGCGGCGGTCTCCTTCGCCTCGGTGTCGAGGTCGTAGACGACCTCCATGTGGTCGCAGATGAACCCGATGGGGACGACGACGGCGCCGGTCAGCGGGCTTGCGTCGCCGGCGATCTCCTCGAGGAAATCGTTGATATCGGGTTCGAGCCAGCGGGCCTGCGGGGGGCCGGACCGCGAGCAGTACACGAGGTCGTAGCCCAGATCCGCGCACCCAAGGACGCGCCGCAGCTCCGGCATGATCGCCCCAATGAGAGCGTGGTGCTGGGCAACGTAGCTGATTTCGGTTGCGGGGGTTCCCGCCGGCGACGAGGCCTCGCTCCCCTGTTGCTCGGCGCGACCACCCGAGGCCGCCACGGCCTCGTCGATCGAGGGACGGAAGGGGAAGGGCGAGGACCCCACCTCCATGCTCACGGGGATGGAGTGGGTGACGAAGATCAGGCGAATCCCGGCCGGGTCGACGCCGCGCGCCGCGAGGGCTTCCCACGCGCGCCGGACGGATGCGATCTGCGCGCTCGCCATGCCGGGGGTCGAATAGTAGGGGCGGACCTTGTCCAGGATGATGTTGGCGTCGGGGTTGTCGGCACTGTCCTCAGCGCCCAGTTCGACCGTCCCCCACTTCTCGCGCAGAGCCTCCGCGGCCTCGGCGAGGTCTTCGCGGTACTGGCGACACCCCGAGTACGAGGCGTAGGCGGAGGTGGGCAGGACGAGGATGCGACGGGCACCCGCCTGGGCAAGCTCGTCGAGGCCCTCGGTCACGAAGGGGTGCCAGTTGCGGTTTCCCCACCCGACGGGAATGTCGTGCCCACGCCTGGCGAGTTCCGCGGACAGGTCGGCGATCAGGCGCTGGTTGCAGGCGTTAATGGGCGAGACGCCGCCGAAGCGCTTGTAGTGGGCGGCGACCTGGAGCAGGCGCTCGTCGGGGATTCCGCGACCGCGCGTCGCGTTGCGCATGAACGGCAGGACGTCGTCCGGGCCATCCGGGCCACCGTAGGACAGCAGCATGATCGCGTCGTAGGTATCCATACCTGGCACTTCAGTCCTCCTTCAGGCCTAGCGTGGACAGTGTAGGGCCGCTCCCCTCCCCCACGCAGCGACAGATTGTCAGAAAAACGCAGCAAATCAGCACTTTTCCCCTGCGCACAGCGCCACCTTGCACCCATAAGTTAACACTGTTAACCTTACCTGCGACACAAAGTTAACAGCGTTAACCGATGGGAGAAAACCGTGTCACATCCACACGCTCCAGGCCTGGACGCCCGGGGAATCCACAAGAGCTACGGCACTCACGAGGTCCTGCGCGGGGTCGACCTGTGCGTCGACCCCGGGCAGATCCTCGGCCTGCTCGGACGAAACGGGGCGGGCAAGTCCACGCTCATCACAATCCTGTGCGGCCTGCGCCGAGCCGACTCGGGAACCGTGACCATCTGCGGCCACCGCCCCGCATCCTCCGAGGCCGCACGGTCAATCGGGTACGCGCCCCAGGACCTCGGCATCTACCCCGACCTGAGCGTCGCCCAGAATCTCGCGGCTTTCGGCGAACTGCACGGACTCGGCCGACGCGAGGCCGCCTCGCGCGCCGGCGAGGTCATGGACCTCCTCGGGCTGAGCGAGAAAAGCGGTCAGCGCGCCTCGCACCTGTCAGGCGGGCAGCAGCGCAGGCTCCACGCGGGCATGGCGATCATGCACCGCCCGAGCCTGGTCTTTATGGACGAGCCAACCGTCGGAGCGGACGTGGAGGCGCGCAGCCAAATCCTGCGCGCGGTCCACCAGCTCGCCGACGAGGGCGCGGCCGTCGTCTACACCTCGCACTACCTTGCCGAGTTCGAGGAGCTCGGCTCCGACATCGCGATCCTGAACGAGGGGCGCATCGTCGCGAGCGGCACGCTCGAGGAGATTATTTCCAGCCACGGGCACGCCGAGGTCACGCTCGAGTTTGACCGTCCCGTTCCCTCGATCGACGGGTGGGACGCCGACGGGACTCTCCTGCGACACATCGGGGACGAGGCCGACCCGGGTTCGCGGATCGGCGAAGCCCTAGCATCGCCCACCCTTCAAGGCGCGCGACTGACGGACGTGCGCATCACGCAGGCCAGCCTGCACAACGCGTATCTGCAGATCATCAAGGAGAGTGACCATGTCGCAGCTTAAGCAACTCGGGGCCATGACCCGCCTGAACATCCGCCTGCAGCTCACCGACCCGGCACCCACGCTCATCCTGACGGTGATACCCCTGGTCCTGATTCCCTTCATGATGCCGGCGTTCAAGTCGATGCTCCTGGCCGACGGCTACACGGGCGTCACAGGCGCCGAGCAGGCGGTCCCGTCGATCGCGATCCTCTTCTCGTTCCTGGCCGTGCAGAACATCATCAGTTCGTTCTTCAACGAGCGCTCGTGGGGCACGTGGGAGCGTCTCGAGGCCTCCCCCACCTCGCGCGCATCCATCCTGACGGGCAAAGCGCTGGTCGCCTTCCTCATGCAGACCGTCCAGATCACGGTTGTCCTCGCGCTCGGCGCGCTCATCTTCGGCTATCGACCGACCGGCTCCCTCGTCGCCCTCGCCCTTATTCTCCTCAGTTTTTCCGCGGTCCTGTCGGCGCTCGGCGTCGCGCTCGCACTGTGGTCGCGCAGCCGCGACGCGGCCCTGTCGTTGTCGAACATCATCGGCATGCTGGCGGCAGGCATCGGCGGTTCTTTCTCCACGGTCTCTTCGTTCCCCGATTGGGCGCAGCACGCCGCGCGCCTGTCCCCCGCCTACTGGGCGATCACCGCGATTCACGAGGTGAGCCTGGACGGCGCGAGCCTTGCCGACGTCGCGACGCCGATCGGCGTCCTGTGGGGTTTCTTCGCGGTGATTGCAGGGCTGGCACTGGTACAGTTCCGGTATCACAGGGAGTAATGACCACCGAAGCGGAGAGTCCATGCCGTCGTCACGCCAGCGCGCACTATCGCGAGACATCATCTTGTCGAGCGCGCTCGATTTGGTCGACGAGGAGGGGCTCTCCGCTTTGTCTCTGCGGTCCCTGGGCAAGCGCCTCGGCGTCTCCCAGGCCGCCTTTTATCGCCATTTCCCCGACAAGGCCGCCCTCCTGGAGGGCATCGCCGAGCAGGTCTGGCGACTCACGTTCGAGTCGTTCCTGGACCGCGTGGACGCAGGGGCGGTCGATTCAGCTTCGACGCCCACGCACGAGGCATCGGAGCCGACCGAAGGCGCCCCCTCCTCGCCCCTGCTGACCTATATGCGCACCTACGCGCACTGCCTGGCATCAACACTGCGCTCCCACCCGGGCGCAGTCATGCTGCTACTCACGCACCCCATGTCGACGCCCGAGCAGCTCGCGCTCCTGGCGCGCGTGTTCGTGACGCTCGCCCGACGCGGTTTCACGCCGAACGCAGACATGCTGGGGCTAGTCAACGCAGTGTCGATCTACACGACGGCCTTCGTCGCCGCCGAGGTCGTTCCACCCGTGGGTGGCTCCCCCGAGCAGCCCGCCGACCTGTCGGCCGCGAGCGCCGCGCTCGACCCCGAGGACGCGCAGGCGCTGCGCCCGCTCATTGAGGATCTCCTGGACGGCCGCTACGACTTTAATGCCCAGTTTGAGCGGGGCCTGGAGGCGATCCTGCGCGGCTGGAGCTGAGGCTAACCGACCAGCTCTTCGACCTCGCGCACGATGCGCGCGCCACCGCCGAGCGAGGACAGTTCCGCGCATACCCCTCGGATTCCCGAGGTCAGCGCGGGGTCATCGAGGAGGGCACAGGCAGCGCGTGCGATAAGCGCCGGCTGGGAAGCGCGCACGGTCAGGCCACAACGCGCGTTTTCCACGGCCTCGGCGTTGAATTGGCGCTCAAAAACGCGCCCCGGGACTATCACCTGGGGAACTTCGTAGGACAGAGCATCCATCATCGAGTTTTGCCCGCCGTGATGCACGAAGATGCGGGCGCGCGGCAGGAGCTCAGCAACGTCGAAGCGGGGCGCGCAGGTCACCTCGTGGTCCCCCACGGCTTGGACGGCCTCGGACACGCCCGCGACGTAGACGTCGCAGCTCAGCACATCGGCGAGTTCTCGCCCGGCGCGCACAGCCACACCCGCAGGGACACTGCCCGCGCCGAGGTAGACAAGCGCACAATCGCGAGGCGCCGGCGTCAGTGCGGGCGGCTCGTCCAGAAACCCGCAGTAGACGGCACGCTCCCCCGCCCGCGGTTCCAGGGTCGGACAGCTGGGGATGAAGCGGCGCCGCATCCCCTCGAGGATCGTCAGGGACGATGCCGGGGCGGGCATTCCCATCTCGCGCAGCAGGCGTCGAATCCCTGCGGATTTGCGCGGGTTGGAAGCGTAGGAGGCGGTCGTCGGCTGCGAGCCGCTGCCCACGCACGGGATGTCCTCGGCGCGGGCGGCGATGACGGCGGCGAGGTTGAATTCCGAGTAGACGACATCGGGGCGGATGGCTCGCATATGGGCGCGGAGCGCGTCGACGGCGGCGCGCGTGTAGCGCTCGTGGAGGGCGCCGGTCAGCCAGAGGACCTCCTCGAAGCTGCGCACAGGCTTGCGACCCATGAGGCCGAGGCGCGAGGCCAGGGGGAAGGTGTGGCGCGCGATGGCCTCGGGAAGGCCGAGAGGTGAGGGCACCGGAATCTCGAGCGTCGGAGCGATGGGATTGACACAGTTGCCGTCGTCTCCCCACGCGAGCACGGCCTCATGGCCACCGTCGCGGAACGCACGTGCGACGCGCTGCGCACGCGACCACGGTCCACCCATCCGCGAGCGGGCAACCATGGGAACGACGAAAACCTTCACGATTCAAGGGTACGCCGCGTGCTCGGCATGCCCCGCCTCCGAAACCCTAGAGTTCGAGCCTCATGTGCACGAGCTCCTGGTAGCCCACAGCCGCGGACCGGTAGCCTCGGGGGTTGCGCCCATACTCCTCGAACCCCGCGCGCCGATAGAGGGACACCGCGCGTTCGTTGTCCGCCACCACTTCGAGCTCAAGCTGGGTGTAGCCCGCCTGCCGAGCGCAGTCAATGCTCGCATCCATCAGCATCCGGCCGATCCCCATCCCCCAGTACTCCTTGAGGATGCTGATCCCAAAACGCGCCCGATGGGCGACCTTGCGCCGACTGCGCACTGCTGAGACTCCTGCGCTTCCCACGATGCGCCCATCGATAATTGCGACGAGCTCAACCTCATTGCAGCTACGTTCCGTTTCCTCCAGGGAGCGGGCCTCTTGTTCATCGTCAGCGCTCTGCTCATCCGGGTAGGACAGCAGGTAGTCGGTTTGCGCATGCGTGCGTTGCGTGGTCTCGCGCAGCGCGCGGGCGTCCGACGCGACGGCGTTCCTCACGAGGAGTTCCAGCCCGCACTTTAATTCCACCGCCCTGACATACCTCATTGTCGGCCCCCCTATCCCCTAGGAATTAGCCAAATTATTGTCGATGTGGACAATCCACAAACCCGCACGGGGACTCCCCTGGCGCTCGAGCACGCCTTCTTCCTTGAGCTGTGCGACGATGCGCTCAGCGCTCCTCTTCGAGCACCCAAGGTGCTGCGCGAGCTGGGCGACGGTGGAGCGCGTGTTGTCACGGAAGAAAGCGAGCGCGCGGGCTCGCTCCGCGTCCGCTGCACTCTCTGGCTGTGCGTACGGAAGTATGGCTTCCCTGATTGCTTCGAGCATGAACTCCACGAAACTCTCACACGAACCGTTCGCACCCGAGCGGGCCAAGGCCTCGTAATATTCCGCCTGCCGCATCCTGATCGCAGACTCAACAGGCAACCACGCCAACACCGAACGCCACCTAGACAGGAGCAGAGTCTGCCAGAGACGTCCCGCCCGACCATTCCCGTCAGAAAAAGGGTGGCAGAACTCGAACTCGAAGTGGAAGACACATGAGGCAAGCAACGGATGCAAACGCGTCGCACGCAGCCACTCGAAGAAGCCTCCCATGACCTCGGGGACGTAGGCTGCCGGAGTCCCCGCATGGATGAGAGTATCCCCGTTGAACACACCGACATTGCCCGACCGAAAGCGCCCAGCATCGGGGACGAGGCCACCCATCATGACGCGGTGAACGCGCAGCAGATCCGTCAACGAATGAGGATCGAGTTCAGGAATAAGGTCGTAGGCGACGCGTGCGTTTTCGACTTCGAGGATGTCGCGCCGATCTCCGAGAACCCGCTTGCCGTCAATAATCGCGCTCACCGCACGTTCGTCTAGTTTGTTTCCTTCGATGACGAGCGAGGAGTAGATGGTCTGGATCCGCAGCTCCCGACGCAGTGTCGGGCTGGTCGACAGGGGTGTTTGAGGCGACAGCATACCGACGAGCTCAGCGATCTCCATGCACAGCGCATCAATCATGTCGGTGCGTTCGAACGACGGTTCGTATGCCATGACCACCTCCCATTACCGCCACAATTATACCGCCACTGGCGGTAATCAAGGAGCAGTACCCACAATTAGCACCACCCGCTAGAGACAACACCATTGCACATTGACACCAGGGAGAACTAGAATACAATGTATTCAGTTCTAGGAGGTCACCATGCCCACCATGACCATGCGCCTTGACGAAGCAGACGCCGAAGTCGTGCGCAAGTACGCCGAATTTGAAGGAAAAACAATTTCCGACTTCGTCCGAGATGCCGTCTTCGAGAAGATCGAGGACCAGCAGGACCTTGCAACTCTGCGCGAGGCGATCGCTGCAGACAACGGCGTTCGCTACACCCACGAGCAGGTACTCGCGCAGCTGGGCCTGTAAATGTCCTACCACGTCGAGTACAGCGACGCAGCCCTCAAGCAACTGAAGAAAATGGACCGATTCGACGCGCGACTCATTACGTCATGGATCGGCAAAAACCTCGAGGGCTGCTCGGACCCCCGCATCCACGGCAAAGGCCTCACAGCCAACCGATCAGTTGAGTGGCGCTACCGGATCGGCAACTACCGCGCCCTGCGCATCATCGAGGACGACCGCCTCATCATCGAAGTGTTTTCCGTCGGACACCGCCGACACATCTACCAGTGATCACGTGGCCACACCGGCATCATCCAGCATTGCCGCCAGATTTATACCGCCACTGGCGGTAATCGCGCGACTCTCAAGGAGAGCTGACCGATAAACGGCAGGAGGCCTCGTCCATTGACGAGGCCGTGGCTGGGAGAGCGCGAAACGCTCAGTTGGTCCCGTGGAACGCCCAGGCACGTCCCCGCACGCCGCGCGCGATGTAGCTGGCGCCCGCGAGCGTGAGAGCCACGCCGAGGCCCGTGTAGAAGAAGGCGATGAACCAGTCAGGGAAGACGCCCGCGGCGCGCATTCCGATGCCGAAGGACATCATGATTGCCATCATCATGTAGCTCTTGCGATCGAAGAATCGGACGACGTGGTGACGCTCCCCCTCCAGGTCGGCGATGCGCTGAGTGTTCTTCTGGACGAGCTTGCTGAACATGGGGTGGAACGCGCAGAAGATGGCGACCGCGCCGCCCGCGAGCGCAAGGAGAATAATCGCCGCGACTCCGCGCATGTCGATGGCCGCGCGCACGCCGAGGATCGCAACGTTCAGGCCGGCGAGCAGCCAGACGACGCCGGCGACGGCGATCAGGGACTGCTTCTTGATGCGGAATCGACTCATTATTTTGTTTCCTTTTCGTCTGCGGGGTCGTCGTACAGGGCGGCGTCGAGGAGGGCGAACAGCGTCTCACATTCGCCGCCCTCCATGAGCGAAGCGAAGATACTGCGCAGCACGTATCGACACAGGGCCTCGGCACTCATGGGGCCGACGAGCCGGGAGCGATCCACGGCCTCGTCCGCGTCGAGGACGCGCGCGAGTCCGCGCTCGATGTGGGTGAGCATGGGGGCACGCACGGCTTCGAGGGCTTCCTGTTCGCCTCTGGGGAGGCGGCGCATCTCGGCGAACCAGTCGACGCTCATGTCGGCGCGCGCGGCGCACAGGGCCTCACGGAATCTCCGCACGTAGGAGGTGAAGCGTTCACCGGGGCGCACGGCGCACAGCTCGTCGGAGAGATTCTCGTCGAAGAAACGGGTGAGCACGGCGGCCGTCAGGTCCGCCTTGGTCGGGAAGTAGCCGTATACCGAGCCGACCGCGATGCCGCACGCGGTGGCGACCTTGCGCACGGAGAGCGCGGAGATGCCGTCGCGCGAGGCAATGGCGTAGGCCTGGCTGACCAGCTTCTCCGGGTCGATCACTTGTTTGGGCACGAATTCCTGCTGTCTTACTACCTGCGACAATCCTTAATGAACAGTGTTCAGTATAGGGTCGCCCACCCTCACGTCAACAGCAGAACCTGACATTCACACCGCAGCCACCACAAACAGCCACACATCACACGTCCAGATACGCCCGCCACCATACAAACCAACCTGGAATAGGAATACGCTGGCAGTCAGCAGCGTCCGCACGGTTCAGCGCCACACTGCCGAGCCATCGTACGCAGCTCACGACAACAAAGGAGTTCACATGGACCACATCACCCTGAACAACGGCGTCACAATCCCCCAGGTCGGCCTCGGCACCTACCTGCTCGAGCCGGACGATGCCCAGTCGGCGGTCACCTACGCGCTCGACAACGGCTACACGCTCATCGACACGGCGAACGTCTACGTGAACGAGCGCGCCGTCGGGCGCGGAATGCGCGCATCCTCGAAGGCGCGCGAGGAGATCTTCCTCGAGACGAAGCTCTGGCCGTCGTTCTTCGAGCGTTCCACCGCCGTCGACGAGACGCTCGAGCGCCTGGGTACGGACTACATCGACCTGATGATCCTGCACCAGCCCGCCGGCGACACGGTCGCGGGATACCGCATCCTCGAGAAGGCACATAAGGAAGGCAAGATTCGCGCGATCGGCCTGTCGAACTTCGACGTGGCCCAGACGCAGCGCATCCTCGACGAGTGCGAGGTTGTCCCCGCGATCAACCAGGTCGAGTGCCACCCCTACTTCCCACAGACGGAGCTCAAGGCGCTCCTCAAGGAGCACAACATCGCGCTGCAGGCGTGGTACCCGCTGGGCGGGCGCGGCAACGACTCGATCATGTCCGAGTCCCTCGTCCAGGGCATCGCCGAGAAGCACGGCAAGTCCCCCGCCCAGGTCCTGCTGCGTTGGCACATCCAGCAGGGACACATCGTGATCCCGGGCTCGAAGACGCCATCACACATCGCTCAGAACATCGACCTGTTCGACTTTACGCTGACCGACGAGGACATGGCCCAGATCGATTCCCTCGACAAGGGGAAGCCGTTCTTCGAGCACAACGACGAGGTCCTGGCCGGGTTCCTCGCATACGTGCCCGACGTGGAGGGCCAGAAGTAGTCCTATCACCACACGCTTGAGCACGGCGGCAGCGCATCGACACCATTGATGCTTTCGCACCTTTCTTCGTCGCTGCACAATCGGCTTAACCCAGCCAACGGCCGCTGTCGCCGCGCCCGAGCGCAAACAAGACGCGAAGGAGCATTCACTCCCCAACGGGAACTAGAACCTTCGCGCGAGAGGGACTGCTATATTCAATTCCAGTCAATGACGATCGACGAGGGAGCCTCCACGTGTCCAAAATACTCAGGGTCGCTCTGCCCATCGCGTTCATCGTCGTGGTCTACACCGGCGAACCCATGGGTATCCTGTTCGGCCGCAACGCCTTCAGCCTGATTCCACCGCTGGCGTGGTTCTTTCTACTGGTCGCCCTCGGCGGCGCGAATGCAGCCTGCGCATTCAGGCTTGTGCGCACAGAGAGTGCGCGCCACCTAGCTTTTTGGGGTCTCACCCTCAAGGTGTGCTTCCTGCCAATATTCCTGGTGAACCTCTTTGTTGTTGTGATGACGGGACAACAGCTGTCTTTCAGCCCTGAGGCGTTAGTGTTCGGATTAGTCCTTATCATCCCCTACGCCGTCCTGTCATGCGCCCTCATGGTCGTCTCCTCGTGCTACGGCTTCGCGGCGATCACCCGCGCGCGCAACGAGCATCTGCTCTCCCACGAAACGGCGAAGAAATACATACATGGGCACGCCATTCCCATCGCCGACCTGGTCTCCTCGACCAGGCTCTACCTGCTCCTACGCCGACTCAATGGCACCGTTCCGACCAACGCGCAGGGCACCAACCAGCCCTCATACACACTCAACGTTGCTCAACCAGTTCCCCTCATCGACAACACCGTCACACCGAGGGAGCACAGAGCCTCACAAATCCCCTGGCCCACAGTTGCGTCCCTCGCTGCCTCATTCTGCTTTGTCCTGACGGCCTACGCGGGCGGGCCTTTTTCCATGGCGTTCCCCTCCCCTTTCCCGGTGCTCCGAATCGACGTCTGGCCGCTCGTGATGATTGCCTTCGCCACGGCGACTGTCGTCTGCACGCACTTCTCTCGCAACACGCGCACGCCCCGCGAACTGGCGTTCTGGGGCCTCGTCATCAAGCTCAGCTTCCTCCCCTTCTTCCTTGTCGCGTGCTTGTTGATTCTCTTCCTGGGACAATATTTGTTCGCTCCAGGCTACCTCGCCCCCCATGTACTCATCCTTCCCCCGGTACTCCTGGGGAGCTACATCATCATGATCGTCACCTCATCCCACGGGTTCGCAGCGATCGTCCGCGCGCGCAACGAGCATCTCCTCTCCCCTGAAACGGCGAAACAGTACAAGCGAGGGCACGCCGTTCCCATCGCGGACCTGGTTTCCTCGATCAGGCTCTACATGCTCCTGCGTCGAGTCGATAGCACCGCTCCGGCCAGCGCTCAGGACGCCTAACCCGCCTTCGCCGCCGAGGCCGCCCCATCGGCCAGGGTTCCGTACACCACGACGCAGTGCCCGAAGAACATGTCGTCGTCATCGAAGTAGGCTGAAAAAGAGCCGTCCGGATCCATCGCAATAGAAACCCAGATCAGTCATTCTCGGGGGCGCGCATCGAGTAATTTCTCAACCTCGCGGACAATCCGTCCAGTTCCACCCAATTCAGACAGTTCGTCGCACACCCCTCGGATCCCCGAGGTCAGGGCGGGCTCACCGACGAGGCGCCGCGCGGCCTCGGCAATATGAGCGGGCTTGGGCGCGCGCACGCTCAGGCCGCAGCTTCCTCAAACCCTGCGCGCCCTTGCGCCTACTAGGCAATACTCAAACAACGTGATCCTATGAGCGCCATGGAACTACACTGTTGCCAGCCCACGTCTTTTGGAAAGGACGATTATGTGGCCCAGTCGGAAGCTTGAGCTGTTGACCCCATTGATTGCCGGGCTGTGCAAGGAGCGCGGCATCCAGGTGCCCGCACCGACAGGCGTCGATGAGATGTGGGGGCAGTTCCGCGCGTTGACCAATACGCGCCCGCCCATGCCCGCCTCGCCGCAGTGGCTGGATTTGCAGGACCAGTTGCTCAGCGAGTTGATTGCCGGGGACGGCGTTGTTTCCATTGCCGAGGCCGAGGTTGCACCCCTGCACCCGAACATTCGCCTGTGGCAGGGCGACATTACGAGGCTCGCAGCGGATGCGATTGTGAACGCAGCGAACTCACAGATGCTGGGATGTTGGGAACCCGGGCATGCGTGCATTGATAATGCGATTCATACTTTCGCGGGCGTCCAGTTGCGTTTGGAGTGCGCCCAGCTCATGGAGGAGCAGGGCCACGAGGAGCCGACGGGTAGGGCGAAGATTACGGGCGCGTATAACCTGCCTTCGCAGCGCGTCATTCATACGGTCGGGCCAATTGTGTCCGCCGGTGAGGACACTGGCGTGCATCGTTTCGAGCTGATGAGCTCGTATTTGAATTGCCTGGATTTGGCGCAGGAAAGCGGGATGGATTCACTTGCCTTCTGTTGTATTTCAACGGGCGTTTTTGGCTACCCGAGGCAGGATGCTGCCAAGGTCGCGGTGGATGTGGTCAATAGGTGGCTCACTGCGACTCAGTCCCCGATGGTCGTTGTGTTTGATGTGTTCTCGGATGAGGATGCGGCGATTTATCGAGGGCTGCTGGGGTTCTGAGGTTTTAGTGTTCCAAGGACTGCGAAGGGCAGGCGAGCATGGATAAGAAGGCTGTTCAGATTCTGAATCGTTTGATGGACGATCGGAAGAAGCACTCGGTGAGCGCTGAGGAGCTTGCTTATGCCCGGAAGATGGGCGTCGTTGTTGAGGACCAGCCTATTACTCATGACCAGGCGATTGATGTCCTGACGCGTTGTTTCGATGCTGTGTCATTAGAGGATGCGGTGCAGGCGTTTTTATATAGCTTGTCCTCGCGCAACGTTGATTACCGATATATTTTGGCCTCCTTCGTGTATGCGCGCAGTTGGTTTTCTTTCGACCAAGGCCAGGCGGAGGAGGTTCCAGAAAAGCTGACGGGCTCTTTCTTTAACTGGGTGAAGCACAAGGGTGGCGGCATTTGGGGAACAATCGGGAAGCCGATCTTTTTCTTGGAGCAGTTCGCACCGATGGAGCGGCGGACTGCGCGTGATGCTGATGTGGAGATTGTGCGGTTGATCTTGGAGCTGGCTGATTCCATGGCGGATGAGGCGAGTGGAACCACCTTGGCGACCGCTATCCGCACCGCAAAGTTGCTTCCCTGCAACCAAGCCGAGGCCGTTGGGATCGTTGAGACTCTGGGAATCTGCGGGATTTTGGATGCGCCAGGACATCCCGGTTTTCTGCATTCATTCACTCCCCCACTGGAGCGCGACACGGGTGACCTGCGACAGAGCCTGTCCTACCCCTTGAACTGGTGGCGTGGGGCTAATGGCGTGAATCGGGAGAATGCGGCGGAGGTGTTCGGGGCTGCCGCTCCGTTACGACGAACCCTCCTCCACGGAATACTCCGCCACTGAATCACCAACATAAAAACCGAAGGCGATTACCCCACGTTGATCCTCACCCAGTCCACGAGTTCCTCGTAACTCATAGACCCATCAGCTACCCCGAGCATGGCTGAAAGGAACTCCGCATGGTCAGGCGTAAAACCGACACCACACATCCTGAGATACGTGCCTAACAGAGCAGCACCAGTTCGCTTGTTTCCATCCAGGAAGGGATGCCCCGAAATGATCCCAACAGCGTACCGACACGCTTTCTCAACCGCACTCGGGTAGAGCTCCTCACCCCCAAAAGTCTGGAAGGGCTGGGCGAGAGCCGAGGCCAGCATCCCCTCGTCTCGCACACCGTCTAAGCCACCGAAGCGAGCAATCGCAGCCGAATGGATGGCACACACATCGTCCCGAGAAAACGCGACAACGTTCACTTCGCGAGCTCTTCAAACACGTCCGCGTAGGCATCCATGAAATCAACAGCGACATCGACAGCACTCTCAGACTGCTGCGCCGGTTGAATGACCACCCACGGCCTGTTGTTCTTGAGGATCGTGACAGGCTTCCCCGTCCTATTCACCTCAGCTGTCACTCGCGAAAAGTTGTTCTTCGCCTCGGCGAGCCCCATAGTCAGTGTCGACATTCTATTCCTTTCAACCTTAGCCATAATTATGGCCAGAATCTGGCCTCGGATCAAGCGACACAAGACAATCGTCACCACACCCTGCGAAGGGAGTAACATAGTCACAACTATTACAAACTTTCAAACAGAATGAGGGGGTACCGATGTCCGCCATCGCACGTGTCACCGCACCCATCCTTTTGATTCTCGCGGCTTACATCGGTGGCGGCGCCGAGCTCATCTTCCCGCACAGCATCGCCGGCACCAGCGACACCGTCTGGATCATCGCAATCCTGGCCGCTGGCCTGTTGAACCTCGCGAGCATCCTATGGCTTCAGCGCGACACCAGCGCGCGCTCGCTCGCACTACAGGGACTACTCCTCAAGCTCTGTATCCTCCCCCTCAACATCGGTTTCTTCCCCTTCACAGGGTTCCTTGCTGCAGGACTCTTGGCTCCCCCATATCTCCTGCTTGCCATCGCCTACCTGTTCACACTCATATGCGGCATGTACGCACTCCTGCTGACAAGTTCGCAGTACGGGATAGCCGCAGCACATCGCGCCCACACGGAGGGCATCCTCGCCCCCTCCTCACAACGCAGGTACATCGCGATGCACTGCCTGCCGTTTGCCGATCTCATCTCAAACATCTGGCTCTACATAGTCCTGCATAGGGCCCAGAAGTCCACCCTGGCCGCAGCCTCGGACTCCTGAGCACCAGGCACCCCACCCAAGGCCGCGATGATATATTCACGGCACAAGCGAGACGACGACAGAAAGTAGGCGCCAGGTGTCCAAGGTTCTCCGCATCGCAGCTCCCATCCTCCTTGTCATAGCCGCGTATAGCGACCAGAGCTACCGCATTGGATTCGGATTGACCTGGAACACGTGGCTCGCCTTGTTTGCGGTTGCCACAGCGGCAAATCTGATCTCCCTCTTCTGGTTGTGCCGTGATGAGAGCCCACGCGCACTGGCATTGCGGAGCCTACTGCTCAAAATCGTCCTTCTCCCCTTCAGCTTGCCCCTTCTGCAGTACTCATATGCACTGATCTACTTATTCCTCTCCCCCCATGACTTCTTCCAGTCATTGCGCTTCATCTACGAGTGGCTTGGCCTGTCCTACCTATGCCTCCTCATCTCGTCGAGCTACGGCATCACCGCCGCGCTTCGCGCCCGCAACCAGGGCCTCAGCAACCCGAAGGCGACGAGGCTCCACATCCCCATGCAGCTCTTCCCCGTGGCCAACTTGGTCTCGTCCTACAAGCTCTACATGCACCTGCGCGCCCGGGATGCCGCACGCCAGCCCGCCGCAGCAATCCCCTCACCCGAGGCCTAGGCCTCGCAAACGTACGACCGAGCCCCAGCCTCGTCCCACGATTCAGGGACGAGGCCGGGGCTCTTATGATTGAAGATAAATGTCCCAAATATGCCCCACTGTGGGGCTGATCTGGGTATATAATAACAATATCGAAAGGAGCGACAATGCCGACGATGACCCGCACCGCCGAGGTGAAGACCCGCACGACCGCGCAGATCAAGGCCGACGCGGCAGCTGTCTACGCACGCTGGGGAATTAGCCTGTCGGACGCGATCAACATCTTCCTCGCCAAGTCGATTGAGGTCGGCGGCCTCCCCTTCGACATGCGCCCCGAGACTCCCACATTTGACGGACTCGAGCGCTATGCCTATCGCCCCACTATGGATGCGAATGGAGTCGCGCGGCTCCCAGGAGACTGGGATGACGGCGAATAAAGCAGCTCCCACTCCATGGGAGATCTGGCACGCGCGCTTTAACTTCGATAACCACGGCTACAAGTTTCGCCCGGTCCTGGTTCTCGCATGTTCACCCGATGGCCTCCTGGCTGCGATGATCACCAGCACCTCGAACAAGCTCTCGCTTCCACTCGACACTCCCATCGACGACTGGCAAGAGGCTGGACTCTCAAAACCATCTCTCGTACGAGTAGACCGAATAGCCCTCTTGCCACCAACCTACCTCGGCACTGTGGGCAGAATCGGCAGGCTATCTCCGCACGATAAGCACCGAGTCAGCCAGGCACTCACCACGCTCACCCAATAAAGAAACCCGGCCTCGTCCCACGATTCAGGGACGAGGCCGGGGCTATCAGTCTGCGAGCTCAGCTCAGTATGAGCGTCACTCCCACTCGATGGTGGCCGGGGGCTTGGAGGTCACGTCGAGGACGACGCGGTTGACCTCGGGCACCGAGTTGGTGATGCGCGTGGAGATGCGGGCCAGGACGTCGTAGGGCAGGCGCGTCCAGTCGGCCGTCATCGCATCCTCGGAGGACACGGGGCGCAGCACGATCGGGTGGCCGTAGGTGCGGCCATCACCCTGGACGCCCACGGAACGAACGTCGGCGAGCAGGACGACCGGGCACTGCCAGATCTCCTGATCCATACCTGCAGTTGCGTAGTGCGGACAAAACACGCAAACCCTCTGCAGGCGCCGCGCACCAAAATCCCACCGGCATACAATGACTAAATGACTGAAACAAGCAGGAAAGCGCAGTGGTTTTCCGATAACGAACGCAACTGGGACGACCGCGCCGAGCTGCACATGGCTGGCAACTACTACGACTACCAGCGCCTTCTCGAGGACCCGACGGCCATTAGCTCTGAACTGGCCCAAGATATCGAACGATTCGGCGATCTCACCGGCAAAGATGTTATCCACCTGCAGTGCCACCTTGGAACGGACACGATCGGGTTTGCGCGCCGCGGGGCCTCGCGCGTCATTGGCCTCGATTTGTCCGAGGCCTCACTTGCCCACGCACGCAGCATCGCCGAGCGCGCGGGCGCTGACGTCAACTTCGTTCACGCGAACGTGTACGACGCGCGCCAAGCAGTCTCCGGCGACTTCGATCTGGTATACACCTCGATCGGAGTCCTGTGCTGGCTCCCCGATATCGCCCAGTGGGCACAAGTCGTCGCATCCTTGCTCAAACCGGGCGGCACTTTCTTCATCCGTGATGACCACCCGATGTTCATGACAATCGGGGAGGATATTTCCGACGGGCTCAAGATCGAGCAGCCATACTTCGAGCAGGACGCTCCGATGACGTGGAATGACGATTCGAGCTACGTGGACTCCCCCGGTGCGCCGCGGATTACTCACACAACGAACCACCAGTGGAATCATTCCCTTGGCCAGATCGTCACTGCTCTCATCAACGCTGGGCTGGTGATTGATGAGCTTGAAGAGACCCCGCGCGCTGCCTGGTGCCCGTGGCCCGAACTTATGGAACAAGATTCCACTGGCGGATGGCATCTTCGTGAGCACCCCGAACGTCTGCCCCTTCAGTTTGCGATCACCGCACACAAAAACTGAGGGCACACTCCTACTCCACTTGGATCAAGCATTTTTCGCGTGCATGTACTCGAGTAGATCTATCCCGATCTTTCCTTGAACAAACAGAGCATGCGCATGAGAATGACTACTCCCAGTTGGGTAATCGCCAATATGCAAGGGACCCCCGAAGCCATTAATTCAGGGGTCCCTCATGCTGAATTCACAGCACCAATGCGGAAGTACTACTCCCACTCGATTGTCGCATAGCCCGTTTCCGTGTAGTCAGCGGGGCAGGTGAGCTGGGATTCCTTTTACTCTTTCATCGAGAGAGCCGTGTAGTCACCCTGTAGTCAGCACTGACTACATGCGATGTAGTCACTTGAGAAGAGTATTTTCGTCCGACCGAAGAGTGATAGCTTTGACCTGCGGAAACGCAGTTCGGTTGTGCGCAACTGACTACATGGATGAAAGGGGTGCCGACGGGGTGGGCCGCTCCCCGACCCGAGAGTAACAAATCCCGAGCGAAGAGTGTTGGCGATGATCTGGGGAAATATACTCTAAAGAGAAGGAAGTAACCACATAGAACGCAATGTGGATCTACAAATGTCGCTCATCGTGCTAACGAAAATGTGCAAGAAGAGGCTGCAGTTACCCAACACTATTTCAGCGCAACCATGAGTTGCTCAATCTTACTGTTCACAAAGCTAGGATTATCAACATTCGAGTTATGCCCTGCTCCAGGTATCCACACGAGAGGGATCTTCTCACCAGCAGCCCATTTACGGTTAAACACTTTGACATCGCCAGCATGGTCCTTCTCCCCGCAGAGCAAGAGCGCCGGACAGTCAATGTTGTAAGCGCGCCTAGATTCAACAGCATCGGCGAGCATCTTGTAGCCGTGCGCGGCGAGCTCCACATACTCCTCCTTGGCGTAGCTCTCGATGAAGGAACGCATGCCGGCCTTCCCCTGGGCGGTTGTTGCCACGCCCCACGATCCCAGCACCTTCAGCCACGACCAGGGCACAAACTGGTACATCCCCTTGGTATGGCGCAGCGCTTTGACCTCCCACGTCGAGTAGTACTTCCTCTTGAGCGGCGCTGAATCAATGGAGACGAAGCCGGCAGCTTCTCTCGGATGGAGGTCGATGAACGCCTGTGCAACGTAGCCGCCGACCGACTGGCCCACAAGCACGAGGTTTTTGATGCTCTCAGCCTCCAAAATTGCGTGCAAAATACGGGCGCAATCGTCCATGGAGAAGTCAAGCGGATATGGGCGCGACTTCCCATGTGCAGGAGCATCCCATACCAGGCAGTTTGCCTTACCTGAGAAATACGCAATCTGCGCGTCGAACATGGTGTGGTCGGCAGTGAGACCAGGAAGAAATACAAGCCACGGTGCGTCCGTGTCAGCAGAAGCGTCTATCCAATAGAAGACATTGCCGCTGCTGGTGTGGTAAACGCGCTCATGCAAGGTTTGAGGCATGTTGAATCTTTCGCAATCAGGTTTTTAGCTGGACAGGCAGCCGTGGCGTCTTTGGCAGGTACTCGCTTGAGGACGACTAGATCTCCCAGACCGGGACAGCCTGCACCACTGCTTCAACGGTGTCGCGCTCGCAATACCGAAACGCACCATCGCCTCAGGCTTACTCATCCCACCGTCAACCACGGCCCTCGCCGCGGCGACCTTGGTCTCGTAGTCGTATTTGGCCCGATTTACTCCCATGGCAAGAAGCCCGCCCCTCCCGATCACGCGGTACATCTTCTGCCACTCTCTCACAGTCTCGGCAGACACACCAAGCCTCCTGGCGGTCAAACGGTAGCCGCATCCCCTCTCAAACATCTCCACCGCCTGCTCCCGAAGCAAACGATCATGCCTCAACCCCAGATCCACAGACACGAAAAGCCTCCCGTTTCTTGGACTTCAATTTCGATGTCCAAGAAACGGGAGGCAGTTCATGACGAGGCCGGGGCTTTGAGTCTGCGAGCTCAGCTCAAGGAGAGCGTCACTCCCACTCGATGGTGGCCGGGGGCTTGGAGGTCACGTCGAGGACGACGCGGTTGACCTCGGGCACCGAGTTGGTGATGCGCGTGGAGATGCGGGCCAGGACGTCGTAGGGCAGGCGCGTCCAGTCGGCCGTCATCGCGTCCTCGGAGGACACGGGGCGCAGCACGATCGGGTGACCGTAGGTACGGCCGTCACCCTGGACGCCCACGGAACGAACGTCGGCGAGCAGAACGACCGGGCACTGCCAGATCTCCTGATCCAGGCCGGCCGCCGTGAGCTCCTCGCGGGCGATCAGGTCCGCGGCGCGCAGGATGTCCAGGCGCTCACGCGTGACCTCGCCAATGATGCGGATGCCCAGGCCGGGACCCGGGAAGGGCTGACGGTTCACCAGGTAGTCGGGCAGGCCCAGTTCGCGGCCGACCGCACGCACCTCGTCCTTGAACAGGGTACGCAGGGGCTCGACCAGCTCGAAGGTCATATCCTCGGGCAGGCCGCCCACATTGTGGTGGCTCTTGATGTTGGCCGCGCCCTCGCCGCCGCCGGACTCGACGACGTCGGGGTACAGGGTACCCTGGACGAGGAACTTCACCTCGCCGCCAGCGGCGCCAACCTCTTCGATGACCTGCTTCTGGGCGGCCTCGAAGGAACGGATGAACTCGCGGCCGATGATCTTACGCTTCGCCTCAGGCTCGGTGACGCCGGCCAGGGCGGACAGGAAGCGCTCGGACTCGTCGCAGGTGATGACGCGGATGCCCATGCCGCGCGCATAGTCGTTCTCGACCTGCTCGCGCTCGCCCGCACGCAGCAGGCCGTGATCGATAAAGAAGCAGGTCAGCTGATCGCCGACAGCCTTGTGCACGAGGGCCGCAGCCACGGAAGAGTCCACACCACCGGACAGGGCGCAGATGACCTGCGCGTCGCCGACCTGCTCGCGAATCTTCGCAACCTGCTCGTCCACGATGGAGCCGGCGGTCCACGTGGGCTCCAGGCCAGCACCCTTGTACAGGAAGTTCTTCAGGGCGTCCTGGCCGAACTGCGAGTGGCCCACCTCGGGGTGCCACTGCAGGCCGTAGAGGCGACGCTCGCGCGACTCGAAGGCCGCGACGGGGGTCTCTGCGGTGGAGGCCGTGACGGTGAAGCCCTCGGGCGCGCCCTGGACGGCGTCGCCGTGGCTCATCCACACGATCTGGTCGTCGGGGGTGCCATCGAACAGGCAAGAACCCGCAGAAACCGTGGCCTCGGTGTGTCCGTACTCGCGGGTACCCGTGCGTCCCACGGTGCCGCCGAGGGCGTGGGCCATAGTCTGGAAGCCGTAGCAGATGCCCAGGACGGGCACGCCAGCCTCGAAGATCGCGGGATCGACGGAGGGCGCGCCCTCCTCGTACACGGAGGACGGGCCGCCGGACAGGATGATGGCGGAGGGCTCCTTGGCGAGCATGTCCGCCACGCTCATGGTGTGGGGGACGATCTCGGAGTAGACGTTAGCCTCACGCACGCGGCGCGCGATCAGCTGGGCATACTGCGCGCCGAAGTCGACGACGAGGACGGGGTGCATGTCAGAAGCGTTCACCCTGCCAATGGTACCCGCGCGCGCCCCACCCCGTCGCGCTCCATTACGCATGTCACCACTGCGCACGCCGGATACGGCGACGGCCCCGTCCCCGGGTGGGGACGAGGCCGAATCGCGTGACGCTCGAGCGCGCGGCTCAGCGGAAGATGGAGCGCAGCACCGGGAAGGCACCGGTGGCCACGGCAGCCTTCAGCAGGTCGCCGATGATGAAGGGCACGAAGCCCTTCATGAGGCCCTGCTCGAGGGTCATGTGCGCGAAGGGGATCATCCAGGCCAGGCCGAGGATGTACACGGAGAACAGGGACACGACGGCGGTCGGCGCCATGGTGACAATGCGGCGGTCGGCGCCGCGCTGGGCGGCCAAACCTGCGATCGCGGCGACGAGGAGGTAGCCGAGGATGTAGCCGAAGGAGGCGAAAGCCCAACCAACGTTCGTGCCGGTGAAGACCGGGACACCCACAACGCCGAGGATCGCGTACGTAGCGACGGAGGCGAGGCCTCGACGCGCGCCGAGGGTCGTGCCGACCGAGAGGGCACCCAGCGTGCCGAGCGAGACGGGCACGGGCGTGAAGGGCAGCGGGATCGAGATGCGGGCGAGGACGATCATAGCGATCGTGCCGGCTGCCACCAGGGCGATTTCGCGGGCGATCGTGCCACCGAGGCGGTCGGCGAGGACGCGGTTTTCGCGCGCGGCGGCGACGGGGGAAGCGGTCAGGGTGGTCATACGACACCTTTCAACAGGGCTAACAGCCTTTCATTCAACAATTGAACAATATGCTGCCCGCCACTCCCTGTCAAGCACACGGGCGCAGATCTCAGGGGGCGAGCGCCACACCGGCGCTCGCCCCCTGGAACCCATGAGCGGGAATGATCAGTGCGCGAAGTGGCGCGTGCCCGTCAGGTACATCGTGATGCCCGCAGCGTTCGCCGCGTCGATCGACTCCTGGTCACGCACAGAGCCACCGGGCTGGACGACAGCCTTCACGCCCGCGTCAATGAGCACCTGCAGTCCATCCGCAAAGGGGAAGAACGCATCCGATGCGGCGACCGCGCCAACGGAACGCTGCTCGGGAGCCTCGGCCACAACCTCGGACGCGCGAGCGCCACCCGCGCTGTCCACGGTGGACGCCGCCGCGTCACCCGTCGAGCGCGAGCCCAGCGTGTTCGCACGCTCGACCGCCAGCTTGCAGGAGTCCACGCGGTTCACCTGGCCCATGCCAACGCCCACCGAGGCGCCGTCCTTGACCAGCAGGATCGCATTCGAACGAACCGCACGCACCGTGCGCCACGCAAACTCCAGGTCCGCCAGCGTCGCCTCGTCGGCGGGTGCGCCGGCCGCGAGCGTCCAGTTCTCCGGGGAATCGCCCGGCGCGTCAATGTCGTCGCGCTCCTGAACCAGCAGGCCGCCGCTGATCTGCTTGAACTCGTACGAGCCACGAGCCGGGGGCTCAACCTGCAGGACGCGCAGGTTCTTCTTCGCGCTCAGCACCTCGAGCGCGCCCTCCTCGTAGTCGGGGGCCAGCACGACCTCAGTGAAGATCGGGACGATCTGGCGGGCCAGCTCCACGCTCACCGGGCGGTTCACGGCGATCACGCCGCCAAACGCCGACACGGGGTCGCAGGCGTGCGCGAGGCGGTGCGCCTCGGCCACATCGTCAGCCACCGCGATACCGCAGGGGTTCGCGTGCTTGATGATCGCGACGCAGGGGCGCTCGTGATCGTAGGCGGCGCGTAGGGCGGCGTCACCATCCGTGTAGTTGTTGTAGCTCATGGCCTTGCCGTGCAGCTGGCGAGCATTCGCGATGCCCGGAGCCAAAGCCTCGTCGTCGCCCTCCTCGTCCTCGAAGGACTCGTCAATCTCGCGGTACACGGCCGCACCCTGGTGCGGGTTCTCGCCGTAGCGCAGCGACTCCACGCGCTCGAAAGCGTCGGCGACGAACACGGGCATACCCGAGGCCTGCCCCTCCTCCTCGGGGACCTCCACCACGTAGTCTTCCTCAGTCTGGTAGCCCAGGGACTCCAAGAACGCCGCGTCGGAGGCATCCAGGTGAGTCTCGGCGGCATCGTCGAGGGTCTCGCGCACATCCTCAAGATCCAGCTCGTCGGCCAGCCAACCGGCAATCGCCAGGTCGTAGGTCGCCGTGTGGGCGAAGGCCTCGGCGGCCAGCACGCGGCGCTGCTCGAGAGTAAAGCCCTCCCCCGCCACGGCCTCGGCCACATCCGCGTAACGCTCCGGGGAGGTCACGACGGCGACCGACGGGTGGTTCTTCGCGGCGGCTCGCACCATGGAAGGGCCGCCGATATCGATCTGCTCGACACACTCGTCGAAGGACGCGCCCGAGGCGACCGTGTCCTGGAAGGGGTACAGGTTGCACACGACCAGGTCGAAAGCCTGGATGCCCAGCTGCGCGATCTGCTCGCGGTGCGCGGCCTTACGCTGATCGGCCAGGATGCCAGAGTGAATGAAGGGGTGCAGGGTCTTCACGCGCCCCTCGAGCACCTCGGGGAAACCGGTCACGTCGTCGACCGGGGTGACAGCCACGCCGGCGGCCGCGATGCGGGCAGCCGTGGACCCGGTGGAGACGATCTCCACGCCGGCCTCGCCAAGGGCGCGGGCAAGATCCTCCAGGCCCGTCTTGTCGTACACAGAAATCAGGGCCCGCTTGATGGGGCGCACGTCGATGGGTTCCAGGTTGTCCAGGGAGACGGACATAGTTCCTCCAGGTTGAGACCAAACCCAGGCGCCCAGGCGGGCGACGCCTCGCGGGAAATGCGGCCGCTCCCCGGTGGTCATCCACCCTCGCCAGTCGCGGCGTCTCCCAGTCTAGTTCAGGCCCTCGCGCCGCGTCGCCTTCGTCTCGGGGTCTTCCTCGTCACCTTCGGCCCGGCCCGCTTCGCTGTCCGCGGCGTCCTCGGCGGTAGTTTCGCTAGTGTCCTCAGGCACCTCGTCCGCGTCCTGCTCGTCCGCATCGGCCGCCGCTTCGAGATCCTCAGCCCCGGCCTCGTCGGCGTCTGCGTCCGCGTCGCCCACCTCAGCGGGGTCGGAAGCCTCAGCCCAGGCCTCGTCTGTCGTCGAGGCAGTGGCTCCCACGCGGGACGCACGCTCGGCGGCGCGGCGGCGCAGGGCCTCACCCTCGTTGCGCACGCGACCGGCACCCTCGCCGAGGAG
>ERZ809296.738-NODE-738-length-47577-cov-47.932200_pt1 | contig 47577 bp, 47 predicted proteins | sample MGYA00520511_ERZ809296 | MGnify/ENA primary metagenome ERZ809296 (study PRJEB31576, sample SAMEA3212662) | Homo sapiens | biome: human-gut; feature: human gut; material: fecal | place: Sweden | collected 2012 ...
AGTCCACCATTCGCCGCAGCTGCGCTTTCTGCTTTGCACCCATTACCTCTTTACACACATCCTCATAGGAAATGCGGTAGGGATTGGAACGGGTCTTTGCATACGCACGCAGGTTCTTGAAATCTTCCGGCATTGCATAGTTGAACAGCGACAAGCCGTTATCGAAGATGGGGGCAGGGGCGATAATTTCGCCCGTGTGATTGTTCCGCAGTAATCCGAAGTTGCCGAAGTGTCTGTCCTCGTTGTAAATCAGGGCATCGAAAACCAGCATACTGCAAAGCTGCTCGTAGAACTCGTCGCCCAAGGTCTTGTAATAATCAAGGCAGGCTTTCAGCGTCGTCTTGCGGAGAATACGCCCGACAGGGACGAAAGAGGTATCAATATCTGTGAACAGCCGGCACTTGGAGGCAAGGATACCTTTCCAGTTTTCCAAGTCGTACTGTACGCAGCCGATGCCCATTTTGCCTGCGATCTGACAGGCATAATACTCGCTGTACGGCTCGTTTCCGGTATTCGCAGCGCCTTCCGTGCCGCCCTTATACAGATAGATGCCGTCATCCTCCACGAACCGCCAAGCCTTCCGCAGCATACCGTTGGTAGTCAACTCCGGCGAGGTGGAGAATGCCTCCCGGCTGCCGCCCACACCGGTATAAGCCACCAGCGACAGCGCTTCGGAGAAGCGGTTTTCATAGAGGTTATAATCGGCATACTTGCCGTCAAAGTCGGCGGGGACGACCCAATAGCTGTCGTTGAGGGACAGCCCCATACAGACATCAATGATGCCCTTCGTGTTGTTTACGCTCAGCCCCAGCGTCTTTAAGATTTCATCTACAAACTGCCGGTTCTTCGGAATCACCCGTCGTTCCAGCCACTTCACAACGCCCTCGTTTGTCAGCTCCAAGTCGAGGGGAAACAGCTTTTGCTTTGCCGTTTCGGTGTGAAGAATTGTCGCCTGCAAGCCCTCCAAGCCTCTTTCCTCCAGCGTGAAGGTCAGCAGTGTTTCATCATAAAGGCGCAGGCTATATACTTTTTCCATTGTGCTGCTCCTTTCCTCAAGCATTACGGACACATCCTTGTCAAGCGCTTCTGCGATCTTGAGCATCAGGTCAAGGGAGAGATTTTGTGTTCCTTTTTCGATGCGGCAGATGTTGGAACGCTGGGTTCCGATGCGCTTTGCAAGCTGTTCCTGCGACAGACCTTTTTCCAGTCTTGCCTGCGTCAGCTTCTGCACGATGCTTTGCCTTGCCGTCAACAGTTCCTTTTCGGTCATACAAAACCCTCCCTTCCAGTCCGCTATAATGTTATCATATATGATAACGATTGTCAAGAGGTTCGGCTATCTTTCCAAGTCCCTCGGTTTCTTTTCGGGCGGTTCTTCACCCTCATCGGGTTCTCCGCCGACGATTTCGTTCTCACGCTTATCCACATTGAGCAGGGCATTGAGTTCGTTCAGCCGGTCGGTCTTGGCTTTCAATTCTTCCTCCTGCGGGAACGGTCTTTCCACATCGACCTTTGCAGTTTCAAACTGCTTTTTGAGGTTATCAAGCTCCATTTCGTTCATCTCCAAACGCTTTGGAAGCCCCTCCAGCGCATTATCCAAGCGGGGGATATTACCGAAGGTGTCCGTGCCGAGGGTTACGGGATAACCAAGGCTACCAGCACGATAGCCACGATGGTTTTAGGTTCCATTAGTTACGATTCTCCTTCTTCTTTTTCTTAAATCCGATAACGCCGCACACCGCAATGCCCACTGCGGACAGTCCTGCAAGGGCATAGAGCAGCGGCAGATTGGTGGTATCGCCGGTCTTAGGCGTATCACGCAGAACATTGTGCATCTCCACAATGGTTGTGGAGTCGAGCTTGACCGTTGCCTTCTTGTCGGCAGGCAGGACATACATCGAAGAAGCCGAGTTGCTTACCTCAGAAATGGTGTAGTCCCCGATGCGAAGCCCGTCAATGAAGATCTCACCCTTGTCGTTGGTTTCAAGGATAATGTCATAGCCATTTGCTCCGGTAATTCGGAAAGCGAAGCCCTTGACCTTGCCGTCAGAGGAGGTCTTGACAATTTTCAGGTTGCCTCGCATAGCTTCATTGATGAAGCCGACACCTGCCTTGTTCTCCACCTGGTAGGTCTTGCCGTTGGTGTCGATCATCACTTCATACACGCCGGTATCAAGAACAAATCCCTCCGGGGCTTTGGTTTCCTTGACGAAGTAGCGACCGTGGAACAAGTCGTCCATACTGTATTCGCCCTTTTCCTTTTCGGTCAGTGTGCCGAGCAGTTCATCACCGCTGTCCAGCTTGCCGTTTGCGTTACTGTCCTTATAGACCTCAAAGGTTGCTCCGGTCAGCTTATTGTCAGGATATTCGGAATCCACCTTGGTCAGATGGATGTTTCCACGGACATACTCATTGACGATTTTGATCTCCACGACCTGACCGTCTGCGCCGATAGTCACGGGATAGATGGTATCATCCAGCACGAAGCCGGCGGGCTGCTCAATCTCACGGACATACCAAGTGCCGTAAGGGATGCTCTCAAAAGAAAAACTGCCATCTTCAGCAGAAGTGGCAGTCATCAGAGCGTTTTCCTTTGTAAACTCGCCGTCATCTGCGTGGAACAGTCCAATCAGCGCACCGCCGAGAGCACTGCCGTTTTCATCGACCTTCTTGCCGGAAACCGAACCGTAGATCAGATCATTTTCGATTGCCTTGCCGTCATTGGCGGCAATCTTTACAACTGCCGTATCCTGACCGGCATACCCAAAGGTAACGGGATACTTGGTATCGGACAGCATATAGTGACTGTCGGTGGCAAGCTCCTGCACATAGTAGCTTCCAAAAGGAAGGTCGGTCTTAACCTTTGCCGTTCCGTCCTCATTCAGAGAGATGATCTCAACAAGACCATTTACGGGAATGGAAGTGCCGCTGGCAGATACGATTTCCTCGGCGGCAAACAGCCCAAAGGAAATGTTCTTCATTTCACCGTTATTGCCAATGCCGAAGCGCTCATTCTGCTCGATGGACTTTACAAGGCTGATCTCCACCTTCTGACGCTCGTTCTCGAACGAAGTCGCCGTTTCTGTTACGGCAACATTCTGACCGGCATAGACAAGCTCGACGCAATGGGGTTCCGGGTTGAGCGCCATCCCGTGGGGTGCTGTGATCTCACGCACCTCATATTTGCCAAGGTAGAGTTCACGGCTCACCGCTGCGCCGGTTGCATCGGTTGTAACAGTGTCTACGACCTCGCCCTTCTGATTTCGTACAGTGCCGTCCTGCGTGATAATATCCTCTGCGGCGATGATCTCATAGACCGCACCGGGAAGTCCACGCTTTTCATACTGCGGCTGATAGATGGTGGGCAGTTCGTTTCCGCTTTCATCTACGCCGCCGATGACGGAAACGCCGAAGAACACCTCGCCGGTTTTTTCCACGGTGATGGTGCCTTTCTGTGCCATATTGGGCTTATCCACTTTTACTACCGTAACCCCGCTTTCTTCTGTGGAATTATCCTCCGTGACATCGAAGTACACGGGCGTTTCATCGAGGACATAGCCGTAGGGAGCCTGTACCTCGACAATAGAGTATCCCTTTCCAAAGGACAGCTTTTCCGGCGTGACAAGAGAACCTTCTGCATTGGTGTAGAACACATCAATGGTGGTGGGCGTCGGGTAAGTGAAGGTCATTGTTACGGGGTTGCCGTCCGGGTCATAAATCTTGAAGCCCGCACCGGCGTAAGGAATAGTCTTTCCGGTTTCTGCGTCCTGCTTCACGATTTTGATGAAGCTGTTAAAGGGTGCGTTGTTGATAAGGTAGCGATAAGTCGCCCCATTCTGAGAAATGAACACATCAAAGTCGGGCATCTGCTCGCTGCCCTCCCAGCCGGATACCTGATGGACGGTGTAGATGCCGTAAGGCATATCCTTGGTCTGTGCAAAGCCGTTTTCGTCACAGGTGAGATAATCACACTCAGTGTCCTCGGCAACCTCGTAGCTGCCTGCGGCTTTCAGATACACGGCAAACTCAGCACCATTTTCGGGTGTTTCGATCTGCGTATCACCGTTATCGGTGTGCTTGATGATGGCGATATTGCCCTTTACGACCTGCTCAGTTACATCATTTGCCGTCTGATTATGCTCCACGGTATAAAGCTGCGGCTCTGCGCCGACCTTATGGACGGTGGTATCAAGCAGATAACCCTCAGAGGGAGTGATCTCTCTCACCGTCCAGTCGTTATCGCAGATATACTCCTTGGTAACGAACTGCCCGTTTTTGTCGGTGGTGTAGGTATCCACAAGGGTTTCGCCCTTATAGATGCCGTAAACAGCACCGGCAAGAGAAGCATCACCCTGCGCTGTGCCGGTTTCGACATCGCTCTTGGTCACAGTCACAGAGAATTTCTTCAGAATGTTGAGGAAGCTGCGGTTCGTGACCTCGTTCCAGTTGATAGGCGCAGACTGCGCTTCGGGAACAACATAGCGAACAGCAGTATCCACTTCCTCTACGGTATAAGGAGCAGAACCGGAAATGAGGACATCTTCAAAGGTCGCCACGCCGTTTGCATCGGTTACGGCATACTCGTCCACGGCAATGCCGGAGAGTGAAGTGCCGTAAAGGTGGAAGGTCACACCCTCGTTGAGATTGTCCTCCGAGGACTTCACGATCTGCAAATCTCCACGCTTGAGCTTGTTGTTGAAGGTCACGGTAGAAACCTGACCGGAAACCACCGTCAAACGGCGGGACTCCTGCGGCTCATACTTGTCGTAATCCATCTCGGTCACGGTGTAAACGCCGGGCATCAGGTTGTCGATCTGAACCTCGCCCTTGGAGTTGGTCTTGACGGTCTGATTGATGCCGTTGCCGGTGAGGGTAAAGGTGAGGTTATCCACCTTGCCGTCCTCCGAAGCCTTGACGATCTTAGCAGAGCCGTAGGACACCTTCAGATTGAGGAACGCCTGCACGGGGTCCATAACAGTGGCTGCGTAAGTGACCGCATCCTGCATGGTTCCGTCAGGCCCATAGTGACCGTCGCTCCATACGACAACACCCTTGCGAATATTGTTCTTGCTGGCGGAAATGGTCACAGGTTCCGCAGGGGCAGTCTTAGCGGCAATGGTCAGCGTGTCACCATTGGTCGTAAAGACAACATCGGACAGGTTGCTGCTGAAGGTATAGTCCGATACCACATGATTGCTGTCGGTCAAGGTAGCTGTGTATTGACTACCGTCCCATTTCAGCTCGACAGTCTGCGCTTTGTTGGGGGTCTTGCTCATAAAGCTGGGAATGACCGTGTGGCTCTGAACACTGGCTTCGATGCTGTCATAGTAAGCAGAGAAGCGACTATACAGCGGGTGAGAAGTGCGGTACACGGATTTCACGGCATCAGCACTGCCGGGGTCAACATGGTTGAAGTTTGCATCCCGCTCTCCGACAACCGTTTCCCATACCAGCACCTGCGTAGCCATCATGTGCGCCATTTTGTCAGCATCGGATTCATTCTGCGAGCGCCAATCGAGGGACAAGTCACCCTGATAGCCATACTGCATGATTCTGCCCAGCAGTGTCTTGATGGTATCGGCATCAATGGTGCTGTTGTAATCAGATGGATAGTTCTTCCAATAATCCTCGCCGTATCTTGTATAGGTTTTCTCCAGCAGACGGGGAACCCCCGGCTCGATGCAGTAGCAGGCAGGGCCATCGAAGGAACCGATGGTGTGCAGTGTGGTCATCCATGTTGCCTCACCGGAGGTCCAGCCGTTCATATAATGCAGCTCATCATGCCCCCAAGTACCGCTGTAATCAAGATTAGCATCCCCGCTGCGGGGGAAGCCAATGGAATAGGATTTTGCCACTTCGCCGGAAGAAGAAGCGGCAAAGGCGGTGATACCGCCGCCGAGAATGGTTGTGAAGCAGATCAGCAGCGCCATAAGCCCTGAAATGCTTCTGCGATAGAGTTTTTTCATTTGCGTACCTCCTTGTAGATACGAAAAAAGCACCGCATTGCTGCGATGCTTTTTTCAAAATGTTTGATTTATGCGTATCCGATGTAGATCAGATAACTGCCTGCGGAGACGGGTTCATACCAGACCCACACATCGGTGATGTCCGCATCTACCGCATAGCGATTCAGTCGAGATTGTATGTCCCGTTCCAGATAGATACAGCCGGCATCTGCATCAATGGGGTTGTCCCAGCAGTACACCGCTTCACTGTTCAGCGTAAGACCGACACTCTCGGCATAGCTCTTAGCAAAACTTATCCAGTAGCTGATGTCAAATGCCGGCTCTGTGGATTCCTGCTTGGGTGGCTCTGTGGGTTGTGCTTGATCTGCCGGTTTTGGTTCTTCCGTTGCCGGAGGTGTGGGCTGTTCTTTTTCTGTCGGGGCAGCGGTTTCCGGTCGGCGTTCGGACTCGTCTGTTTTCTTTTCAGGTTCGCTTGGCTGTGGCAGCACTGCCGTGCTGTGGTCAGCCTGATCGGGAACCTCTGTTGTTTGGGTGTCACTTTCCGATACGCTTGCCGGGAACTCTGCGGCACGGCTATCCGTTTGCGATTCTGTGCTTTGGGGACGATCAACCTCCGTTTTCTTTTCTGCCTGCGCCGTTTCTGATTGGTCGGGAGCTTTGTTACTCTCCGAAGAAGAAACCGGGGCGGGCTGTTCTGCAATATGCGAGGTGTTGCTGCACCCCATGGTCAGACACAAAAGACCGATGAGAAAAAGAACTGCGATTTTGGATTTCATACGCTTCACTCCCTTCGTCAACATTCTACCCGATGAGAACCGTTCCGACAAAGATGCGTTTTGAAGCGCAACTTTTCATCATACCGCCAAAACGCAGTTTTCCGAATTGTGCGAACTCCGTTTGCTCTTAGATAGATTTAACTTAGAGAGATTAAGATAAATCAGGAGATAGTTTATTTCGGATAGTCTGGTAGTTCTCAGGGGTTGGAGTGTGAGGAAGGGGTCAGCAGGAAACATACTCCGTGTACCTATCGGCTGTCACGCTCTGCCCGCTGACGAAGAAAGCGGCTGTAATGCTCCAGTGCTTTGACCACATAATCCTCCGTTTGGCTTACGGGGATATTCTTCGGAATCAGGCTTCGCACCTTGTCCCCACGCAGGACGATCTTCTCACGCTGATTTGGTTTTTCCTCGCCCATAATGGCGGACACCACCTCCGGCGTGAGCTTGCCGTCCGTGAAGAACTGGCGCATCCGAATGGTCTGTGCGTGGGAAGGTGTGGCTTGGTTCAGGTCGATTTCGTCTACTACGGCTCGCTGGCAATCCTCGTCCAAATAGGAAAGCTCCACCGCAGGGCGCATCTTGATTTTGCCCTCGTCCACAAGGTCGAGCAGTTCCGGCACAAGGCTTGTCAGGCGGATATAGCGGCGAACCTGTTCGTGACTTTCTCCACTCTCGGCGGCAACAATTTCCCGTGTTGTTTTCCCATCGAAATTCTGCACCACTGGTGCAGAATTATCTTTACTCGGTCTGCCAGCTTGCCGCTTCATAGCCTCAAGCCTCATTTTATAGGCAAACGCCTTTTCTGAGGGAAGTATCTGCGACCGCTGGTAGTTGCTCTCCACCATCAGCACAGTGGCGGCATCACGGTCAAGGTCTACGACCTCGCAACGGAGTGCTTCAAATCCGGCAAGTTCACACGCTCGTTTTCGCCTGTGACCGGAAATCAGCTCATATCTGCCGTCCTCTTTTTGACGCACGGTAGCCGGAGTAATGACTCCTCGCTCCTTGACACTCTCCACAAGCTGTATCATATCCTCGTCGTCCCGTACCTTAAATGGGTGGTCGGGAAAATCGTCGATCAGCTCAAGGGGAATATCTCGGATTTTACTGAGCTTGGCATCGTCCCGAAGCTCCTGTGTAGAAAACAGGTCATCGAGCGTCGGCAGAGTGAAGTCGCTCTTTCTTCCTGCCATCGGCAGACACCTCCTTTGCGAACTCAGCATAAGCCTTTGCAACAGGACTGCTCGGCTCATACTTGTAGATGCTTACACCCTTGGAGGCAACCTCTGCGGCTTTCACTGCCATAGGAATGGAGGAACGGTATATCTTAATAACGCTCCCAAAGTTCTTTCGCAGTGCGTCGGCAGTGCTTTTTGCGAGGTTGGTGCGGTTATCTACGATGTTCAATAGGATACCGTCGATTCGCAGGCTCGGATTGATGTACTGCCTGACCTTTCCAATGGTCTGCATCAGTTGGGTCATTCCCTTTGCCGGAAGATATTGCGCCTGCACGGGAATGATTACGCTATCTGCCGCCGCCAAAGCATTCAGAGTTACCATACCGAGCGAAGGCATACAGTCAATCAGTACATAGTCATAATTGTCTTTGACCTTGCTCAGATAGCTTCTCAGAATGGTTTCACGGCTCATTGCGGTGACAAGCATCATTTCCATAGCGGACAGCTCGATGTTGGCAGGGAGCAGATCGACATTTTCCTCGTGATGCAGAATACCGCTTCGTGGGTCTGTATGATCTTCACGGATAACCCCGGATAGCTTATCGGTAATGGTCGTCGTAAGACTGTCATTATCTCGCCACCCAAGGCAAGTCGTGAGATCTCCCTGCGGGTCGGCATCTACAAGGAGTACCTTCTTACCGAGTCGTGCAAGCCCAACACCTAAGTTGACTGTTGTGGTCGTTTTGCCTGTGCCGCCTTTCTGATTGCAGATAGCAATGGTTTTACAGTTTGGCATTTCGCTTTTCCTCCTTCTTATTAGATTTGGATCGCTCGATCCACCAAAGCACAGGAAGCGGAGTCCTGTGCTTTGGTGGTCGCATTTAACTCGATCTCATCCCCCAAATGCGTAAAAGGAAATCAACAGGCGTTCGGCTGCTGACCGAACTCATAGGAATCTCACCTCTGCCGGGTACTCCGCCAGCCCCATAGGGAAGTATCATTGTCCCTGAATCGTTTCATCGCCTTATCCGTAGCAAGCGGATATTTCAGAATGGTTCGGAATCGCTACCAACCTTGCTTTCCGTGATAACCCTTGTGGGCAGGAAGTTCGTGGCGCACCTTCATCCGGCTGGGGCTTTCGCCCCCGATCAGGAATGTACCTGTTGAATGTCTATTCGGTTTTCAAGGTTTGTGAGGTTTTTGCCCTCACTAACCAACTGGGAACTTTTTTCGGAAATAACAAAGAGAATTTTCAAAAAAATTTTTCGACCACCTTTCAGGGACAAAGAAAGCCCCTATCACATCACGGAGATGTAATAGGGGCAGAAATAGAAAAAGCCCGCTGACCGAAATCAGCGGGCTTAAATCATATGAACTTATCGTATGCTATCGGAACTTGTCTGCAATCGCAGAATTGGGGACGCATTTTTGGCGTAAGCTCGGAGTAAATTGGCGTAAGTTGTGGCGTAAGCACCGACAATTTTAGGTCAATCAATAGAGCTTTGCGCCTGCCGGAATGTGAGGATCGACCATCAGCAAATGCAACTTTTCTTCACCGTTTTCGTGATGCACGGCGGAGATCAGCATACCGCAGGAGTCGATGCCCATCATGGGGCGGGGCGGAAGGTTCGTGATAGCGATGCAGGTCTTTCCAACCAGTTCTTCCGGCTCATAATATTCGTGAATACCACTCAAAATGACCCGATCTACGCCGGTTCCGTCGTCCAAAACGAACTTTAAGAGCTTTTTGGACTTCTTCACGGCTTCGCATTCCTTGACCTTCACGGCACGGAAATCACTCTTGGAGAAGGTGTCAAAATCCACCTGATCCTGGAACAGCGGCTCGATCTGAACATTGGAAAAATCAATTTTTCCCTCCACAACAGGAGCCGCTTCAACAGGCTTTTCTTCCTCCTTGGTCTCGGCCTTTTCGGTCTTATCCTTGTCCAGCGGCTTCATTGTGGGGAACAGGATCACGTCCCGGATGGAGTCGGTGCCGCAGAGCATCATGGCGCAGCGGTCGATGCCGAAGCCCAGACCGCCGGTGGGAGGCATGCCGTATTCCAGGGCGAGAACGAAATCCTCGTCCATCATGTCGGCCTCGTCGTCGCCGTTGGCGCGCTTCTCGGCCTGGGCCTTGAAGCGCTGATACTGGTCGATGGGGTCGTTCAGCTCGGAGAAGGCGTTGCCCATCTCGCAGCCGCAGATGAACATCTCATATCGCTCGGTAAGCTCCGGCTGGGCGGGACTGCGCTTGGCCAGGGGGCTGACCTCCACGGGGTACATGGTGATAAAGGTGGGCTGAATCAGGGTCTCCTCCACCTTCTGGTCGAAGGTCTCATACAGGGCGTTGCCCCAGGTGTGGGGCACGCCGTCCATATCCACGCCCACGCTGCGGGCCAGCTCCACGCCCCGGTCGGCGTCGCCGATGCAGGCCATAAAATCGGCCCCGGTGACGTTCTTCACGGCATCGGCCATGGTGACACGCTGCCAGCTGGGGGTCAGGTCGATGTCGTGGCCCATCCAGGTGACCTGGTAGGTGCCCAGGATCTCCTTGGCGGCTCCCGTGAGGATGCCCTCCAGAATGTCCATCATGCCGTCCAGGTTGGTGAAGGCCTGATACAGCTCGCAGGTGGTGAACTCGGGGTTGTGCTTGGTGTCCATGCCCTCGTTGCGGAAGATGCGGCCCACCTCATACACCCGCTCCATACCGCCCACGATCAGCCGCTTCAGGTGCAGCTCCGTGGCGATGCGCATATACATGTCGATATCCAGGGTGTTGTGGTGGGTGATGAAGGGCCGGGCGTTGGCGCCGCCGGCGATGGGGCTGAGCACGGGGGTCTCCACCTCCATAAAGCCCAGGTTGTCCAGATAACGGCGCAGGAAGGCCACAAACTTGCTGCGGATCTCAAAGTTCCGCTTGGATTCGGGGTTCATGATCAGGTCCACATACCGCTGGCGATAGCGCAGCTCCTTGTCGGTGAGGCCGTGGAACTTCTCGGGCAGGGGCTGGAGGGACTTGCTGAGCAGGGTGATCTCGTGGGCGCGGATGCTCATCTCGCCCTTCTGGGTGCGGAACACCTCACCCCTGACCCCCACAATGTCGCCGATGTCGTACTTCTTGAAGCGGTTATAGGCCTCCTCGTCCATCTCGTCCCTGCGGGCGTAGATCTGGATGCGGCCGGACTTGTCCTGCAGGTCGCAGAAGGACACCTTGCCCATGCCGCGCTTGGACATCAGGCGGCCGCCCAGGGACACGGTCTGCCCCTCCAGGGCGTCGAAGTTGTCCTTGATCTCCTGGGCGTGGTGGGTCACGTCGTAGCGGGTGATCTCAAAGGGGTTCATCCCCGCGTCCTGCAGGGCCTTGAGCTTGTCCCGGCGGATCTGGAGAATTTCCCGCAGGTCCTGCTGTGTATTCTGTTCTGCCATGGTGCAGTTCTCCTCTCTTGTTATCGTTCGATGCTGTCCACCCGGTAGTGGATAACGCCCCGGGGGGCTTCCACGGTGATCTCGTCACCGGCCTTGGTGCCCATCAGGGCCTTGCCGAAGGGGGAATCCTCGGACACCTTGCGCTCCATGACGTTGGCCTCCTGGGAGCCCACGATGGTGTATTCCGGCAGCTGTTTGCCGTTATCCAGATTGGTGACCACCACACGGCAGCCGATGGAGATTTTGTCGGAGTCCATCTCGGACTCGTCCACAATGACGGCGTGGAGCAGAATCTCCTCCAGCTCGGCAATGCGGGAATAGAGCTTGCCCTGCTCGTTTTTCGCCTCGTCATACTCGCTGTTTTCGGACAGGTCGCCGAAGCCACGGGCCTCTTTGATCAGCTCGGCGATCTCGTCGGCGCGAGTGGTTTTGCTGTAGTCCAGTTCTTTTTTGAGCTCGTCATAGCGCTCCTGGCTCATTCTGAATTCTTTTACGGTTGCCATATGATCCATTCCTTTCGGGTGTCCGCCGGAAGGCGGCCACGATATACCTATAATATGTCACGTTGCATTATAGTGATTTTCCCGGCTTCTGTCAAGGGTTTCCACGGATTTGACGCAGATCTCCGGTAGGCGGCAGGCCCGGTGCAGCAGGGACAGAAGCCCCTCCGGCGGCGGGGCCTGGGACGGGTCCGGCCAGGCGTACCGTACCTCCTGGCGCAGGGCGCAGTCGGGGGTCAGGTACAGGGGCAGACCCTCCCGGGGCGGCGGGCCGAAGGTCACGGTGACGGCGGCGGGGCCGCCGCCGGTGGTAAGTCCCAGCTGCCGCAGCAGCTGTCGCTCCAGGGCCTCCTGCCCCGCTCCCGTCTCCAGCCGCAGGTGCCGGAAGCGCCGGGCCAGGACCTGGGCCGCCAGCAGGGCCCGGCTGTCGGCGCAGTCCGCCAGCAGCAGGGCCGTGTCCCCGGCGGGGGCCAGGGCGTCCAGCAGCTGCGGCAGCAGGGCCAGCCGCAGTCCGTCCGGCAGAACCGGACGCAGAGGGGCAAAATCCCCCTCCCGGCCCGGCGGCAGGGCGGCGTGGGAAACACCGCATTCCGCCAGCCGCCGGGTCCATCGCCGCAGCCGGCGGCTGGGCAGCAGCCCGCCGTCCAGGTCCCCCTCCAGCACCCACAGGGCCGTTCCGGCCACGGTGCGCCGCTCCAGCGCCGGGCGCGTTTCCGGCAGCAGATGCACATATCCCAGCATAAAAATCCCCTCCCGCCTTAATCCTGTTCCAAAAGAGCAATGCTCTTTTGGAACAAAAAGTCATTCGCTCCGAACCGCGCGTCCGAATGGTCTTTTAAGCCCATTCGGGCACACTCTCTCCGCGCAAAGTATTTTTCGCGACGTACACGCCCAGCGGAAGTCCCCTTGGGGGATGCCGCCGCGAAAAATGGATTTGACTTGATTCGCGACCTGCGGGCCGCGAACTCTGCGAGGCTTTTTTCGCATAAAAATCCCCTCCCGCCTTATTGTATGAGGCGGGAGGGGAAATCATGTGCTTTTTTACCAGCCGTAGCGGACGTAGCCGGGGAGGTAGGGCAGGGGGTTCACAGCGGTACCGTTAACGCCGCCGATGCGGATCTCATAGTGCAGGTGGGGGCCGGTGGAAACGCCGGTGGAGCCTATCTTTCCGATGACCTGACCCTGGGCCACCCGCTGGCCTACCACGGCGATGACCCGGCTCATGTGGCCGTACACCGTGCTGGTGCCGTCGTCATGCTGAATCTTCACGCAATAGCCCAGGCCATAGTTCCAGCCCTCGTTGGCCACCTTCACGGTGCCTGCCTTGGTGGCGTAAATGTCGGAGCCCCAGGAGGCGCCGATGTCCACACCCAGATGATAGGTGCTGGCGCCGGGGCACGGTGCGTCGCGGCCGCCGTAGCCGCCGGTGATCAGGCGGCAGGCGGTGGGCCAGATGAAGCCGCCCACGGCGGTCTGGTTGTTGCGGTTGGCTTCCTCGGACTTGCGGATCTCCTCCTGGAGCTCCTTCTCCCGGGCGGCCTGCTGGTTCAGCAGTGCCTGCTGGCCCGCCTCGCTGGCGGCATACTCCTCAAACACCCGGGTAGCCTCGGCCACCTGGGCGTCCAGCTCTGTCTTGCTGGCGGTAAGCTCCGCCTGCTGCTGCTCCAGGTCCGCCTTATCCTGAGCCAGCTGCTGGCGCAGGGTGCGCAGCTGGTCGATGACGCTCTGATCGTGCTCCACGATCTCGTTGATGAAGTCCATGCGGCTGAGGAGGTCGGCAAAGCCGGTGGCCTTGAACAGCACGGACCAGTAGGAAACGGCGCCCCGCTCCTCCTCCTGCCGCACCTGGCGGCAGAACAGCTGATACTGCTGCTCCTCCTGGGCCTCGTTTTCGGTGATGCGGTCCTGGGTGTCCTTGATTTGCAGCTCCAGCAGGTCGATCTGCTGGGCGATGACGGCGGCCTGCTGGTCCAGCAGTTCCTTCTGCTCCAGGGCCTTGGCCTTGTCGGACTTGATCTGGTCCAGCTGCTGCTGAATCTCCTGCTTTTTGGCACGGGTCTCGGCCAGCTGGTCATTGAGACTGGCGCCGTAGGCCGTGTCCACCGGCCGCAGGGCCAGACACAGGGCGGCCATCATGGCCACGGCGCACACCAGGGCGGTCAGGCGTTTGATTTTCTGTTTCATGACGGTCTCCTCTCTTTTTATACCCGCAGGAATTTTCGGATGGCGGTCAGGCTGCCGCCCACGCCTACCAGGATGCCCACGCCGGCGAATACCGCCGCCACCGGGGCCCAGATCTGACGGAAGTCCACCACCCGCAGCAGCTGCATGGTGTCGGAATTGGCGATGCCCTGGGATACGGCGGCATACAGCAGCCACTGGAGCCCGAAGGCCACTGCCGCGCCGATGAGTCCCAGCAGCAGGCCCTCATACACGAAGGGCCAGCGGATGAAGCCATCGGTAGCCCCCACCATTTTCATGATGGCGATCTCGTCCCGCCGGTCAAAGGTGGTGAGCTTGATGGTGTTGGAAATGATGAACACGGAGATGATCAGCAGAATGGCGATCAGGGCGATGCTGATGACGCTGGCGATGTTGCGGACGGTGATGAAGCCGTTGGAGATGTCCTGGTCCGCCCGGACCTTGGCGATGCCCTCCGTTTCGTCCAGCTGCTGCACCACCTGGTCCATGAGCTTCAGGTCCGTCAGGTGCATCACATAGCGGTGGCGGAAGATGGTGGGGTCCAGGTCGCTGTACAGGTCGTCCTCGTTATACTGGTCCACATATTCGTCCCGGGCCTCCTGCCGGGAGACGAAGGTGCAGTCCGCCACGCCGGAGATGCCCGACAGTTGGGACTGGAGGCCCTGGGCCTCCTCATCCGTGAGGCTCTCGTCCACGAAGGCCACCACGGCGTTCTCCTTCTGCAGGTCCTGCAGGTTGATGTTGGCGTTGTAGGCCACCAGCGAGAAGGTGCCCATAATCAGCAGGCACGCCACGGTGACGCCGATGGCGGCAAAGGACATGAACCCGTGGGACAGCATATTGCCCACGCCCTCCCGGAAGAAATAACGGAAATTACGCATGGGCGGCCACCTCGTATCTGCCCACGCCGGTGGCGGCTACCACGCCGTGGTCGATCATAATGACCCGCTTGTCAAAATGATTCACCAGGCTCTTTTCGTGGGTCACCACCACCACGGTGGTGCCCAGGGCGTTGATGCGCTCCAGCAGGGTCATGATCTCCAGGGAGCGGGCGGGGTCCAGGTTGCCGGTGGGCTCGTCGGCCACGATGGTGCTGGGATTGTTCACCAGGGCCCGGGCGATGGCCACTCTCTGCTGCTCGCCGCCGGACAGCTCATCAGGGAACCGGCGGCCCTTGCCGTCCAGCCCCACCAGGCCCAGCACATAGGGGATGCGGCTTTTGATCTCCCTGGCGGAGGCCCCCACCGCCCGCATGGCCAGGCTCAGATTGTCGTACACGGTTTTGTTGCCGATCAGGCGGAAATCCTGGAAGATCACCCCCACGGTGCGGCGCATCAGGGGAATCTGACGCCGGGTGATGTTGCTCATGGAGAAGCCGTTGATCATCACCCGGCCCCGGGAGGGCACCAGCTCGCCGGTCAGCAGCTTGATGATGGTGGACTTTCCGCTGCCGGAGGGGCCCACCAGGAACACGAATTCTCCGTCCTGAATCTCAAAAGAAATGCCATTTAACGCATGGGTGCCATTTTCGTATGTTTTTTCAACATTTGTCATTCTGATCATGGGATAATACCTCGATGTATGCACACACGATGCCCTTTGACAGGCGTCGTCATTCGGCCTTTTTTTACTTCACGGAAACATTATAAACAAAAAGTTACAAAATGGCAACAAAAAAAATATTAAATCTTTGTGAATGCAGGCGGTAAAATATGGAAAATCTGCCAAAAATATGGAAAATCTGCCAGACGGAAAAACAGGCCGCCGAAAAAATGGGACTCTCCCGCTATCGGAAAGGAAGATCGTTACGAAAGAAACCCATCAGGGGTGTCTTTCGTTTGCAATCACAGGTTTTTCAGAACTTAAAAAGTTCTGAAAAACCGCACGCAGCTTGTCAAAAAAGTTTTTTGACAAGCTGAACAGGCCGCCGGTATCACCGGCGGCCTGTGGGGTTTCGGCTGAGGCTCAGTTCATCTGCTTGCGGCGGGAGAGGTTCACGGTGCCGTCGTTCATCTCGTGGACGGAATCCAGGCTCTTGCCGGTGCCGATGGCCACGCAGCTGATGGCATTTTCGGCCACCACGGTGTGGATGCCGGTGCGGGCGGTGATGAGCTTGTCGAAGCCGTCCACCAGGCTGCCGCCGCCGGTCATGACGATGCCGTTGTTGGCGATATCCGCCACCAGCTCCGGCGGGGTGCGCTCCAGGACGCCGTGAATGGCCTCCAGGATCCGCTCCACGGGCTCCTCAAAGGCCTCCAGCATCTCGGTGGAGGTGACGGTGATGGTCTTGGGCAGGCCGGTCATCAGGCAGCGGCCCTTGATCTCGATGGTGGTCTCCTCCTCCTTGGGGAAGACGCAGCCGATCTGCATCTTCATCTGCTCGGCGGTACGCTCACCGATGAGGATGTTGTGTTTGCGGCGCATGTATTTGACGATGGCTTCGTTGAACTGGTCGCCAGCCACCTTGATGGAGGCGCTTTCCACCACGCCCTTCAGGGAGATCACGGCAATGTCGCTGGTGCCGCCGCCGATGTCCACCACCATGTGGCCCTCGGGCTTGGTGATGTCGATGCCGGCGCCGATGGCCGCGGCCACAGGCTCCTCGATCAGATACACATGGCTGGCGCCGGACTGCAGGCCCGCGTCCACCACGGCGCGCTCCTCCACCTCGGTGATGCCGGAGGGGACGCAGATGATGACACGGGGCTTGAAGATGTGGTGGAAGCTGCCGCTGACCTTGCGGATAAACTCCTTGAGCATCCGCTCGGTCATGTCGTAGTCGGAGATGACGCCCTCACGCAGGGGACGGATGGCCACGATGTTGCCGGGGGTACGGCCCAGCATGGCCTGGGCGTCTGCGCCCACGCTGAGCAGGCGGCCGTCGTCCTTGTTGATGGCCACCACGGAGGGCTCATTGAGCACAACGCCCTTACCCTTGACATATACCAACACCGATGCGGTACCCAGGTCGATACCGATATCCTTTGCTAAAGAACACATAATGCTGCACCTCATTTTTCTGATATGGACCACGGCCCCGGGGAGGGCCATTTAATTCCTGGTATCCTATTATAATGGCGCTTTTCCCATTTTGCAAGAGAATTTGTGGGTTTTTCCAAATCGTAATCTTTTGTTCATAATTTGTAACCTTTGGGCCGGTGCTTCATTATGGACAGGCGGCGGGGATTTTATTCCTCCCGGGTGACGGCCAGGGTCAGGCCCAGCACGTCGGCGGCTCCCGCCTGGCGCAGGACCCGGGCGGCCTCCCCCAGGGTGGACCCGGTGGTGCAGATATCGTCCACCAGCAGGAAGCGCTTTCCGGCGATGCGCTCCGGATGGACGGCCTCATAGGCCCCCAGGACGTTGGCCCGGCGGGCGTCGGCGTCCTCCAGGCCGGACTGGGGCGGGTTGTCCAGAATTTTGCGCAGGGTCTCCTGGGGCTCCACGTGCCACTCCACGCACAGGCTCCCGGCCAGATACCGGGCCTGGTCAAAGCCCCGCTTGCGCAGGCGCTTCCGGCTCACCGGCACCCAGGTGATGGCGTCGAACTCGCCGCCGAACTCCTCCGCCGCGCAGCGGGCCGTCAGGCTGCCGAAGCAGGGCAGGCCGCCCATGCGGCCCTTGAATTTGAAGTCCAGAATGGCCCGGCGGACGGCGTCCTCGTAATACAGAGGCGCGGCCACCCGGCCCCAGGAGGTCTGGCGGACGGCCCGGTCCCCGGTGTAGGGCAGCTTCTTTTCGCAGCCGGCGCAGATCAGCTCCTTATTGCCGATGTGCTGATTGCAGAAGGGGCAGCGCCGGGGGAACAGGAAGTTCAATGCCCCCTGCTCCAGCTGGTTCAGCCGTTCGTTGAGATCACTCATGCCCATGGCTTGGTCCTCCTTGCTTGAGTCTGCGGCGCAGGCCGCTGTATCGCCGGGTGCGGCGGTCATTTTCCGCCATGCGGCCGGGGATGGCGTCGTCGCCTACCATCACCAGCAGCTCCCTGGCCCGGGTGATGGCGGTGTACAGCACGCCCCGGACCAGCAGATTGGGGGCCGCCGGGGCGGACACCAGCACCACCGCCCGGTATTCGCTGCCCTGGGCCTTGTGGACGGTCATGGCATAGGCCATGTCCAGCTGGCTCAGCAGGTCGGCGGTGTATACGCTGGTGCGGTCGTCGAACCGGATGGTCACCAGCTCGCCGGAGGGGTCGATGTCCTCCACCGTGCCCACGTCGCCGTTGAAGATACCGCTGCCGGCCTCGCCGTTGTCCTTTTCCCAGAGAACGTCATAGTTGTTCCGGGTCTGCATCACCCGGTCCCCCACCCGGAAGATCATGTCGCCCCAGGTCTTCTGGCGCTTGCCCGGGGCCGGGGGGTTCAGAGCTGCCTGCAGGGCCCGGTTCAGGCTGACGGTGCCGGTCTCCCCCTTGCGGGTGGGGGTCAGCACCTGGATCTGCCCGGCGGGGATGCCCATCTTGTCCGGCAGACGGGTGCGGCACAGGTCCACCACCGTCTGCACCAGCCGGTCCGGCGAGCGGCGGCACAGGAAGAAAAAGTCGCTTTGCTTATTGCTCAGGTCCGGGGCCTGGCCCCGGTTCACGGCGTGGGCGCTGCGGATGATGGCGGACTGCTCCGCCTGGCGGAACACCTCCGTCAGGGTCACGGAGTCCACCGCGCCGCTGCGCAGGATATCTCCCAGCACGTTGCCGGGGCCCACGGAGGGCAGCTGGTCCGGGTCCCCCACCATCACCAGGCGGCACCCGGGCTTCAGGGCCGCCAGCAGGGCGTCCATCAGCGGCAGGTCCACCATGCTCATCTCGTCCACGATGACGGCGTCGGCCTCCAGCAGGTCCTTTTCGTTTTTCTTGAAGGTCACCTCGCCGGTAAGCTCGTTGAAGGTCATGCCCAGGCAGCGGTGGATGGTCTGGGCCTCCCGGGAGCACAGCTCGCTCATGCGCTTGGCCGCCCGGCCCGTGGGGGCCAGCAGCAGCACCGTCAGGCCCATGCGCTCCAGCAGGGTGACGATGCCCCGGGTGGAGGTGGTTTTGCCGGTGCCGGGGCCGCCGGTCAGCAGCAGCACCCCGCTCCGGGCCGCCAGCTCCACCGCCCGGCGCTGCTGGGGCGCATAGGCGATGCCCTGGCGGGCCTCCATCTCGGCGATGATTTTGTCCACGTTTTTCCCGGTCTGCCGGGGCGCGTCCCGCAGGGACAGCAGCCGCCGGGCCACCTGGGTCTCCGCCTGATACAGGCGCTGGAGATAGCAGGCCTGCACCCCCGCCACCGGCTCCTGGACGATGACGCCCCGGGCCAGCAGCCCGTCCAGGGCGGTCTCCAGGGCGTCCGGGTTGCCGTCAATCAACTGGGCGGAGGCAAAAAGCAGCTTGTCCCGGGGCAGGAACACATGGCCGTTGTTCAGATTGTGGGACAGCTCGTATGTAAGGGCGGCCTCCACCCGGCAGGGGCTGTCGCCGTCGAAGCCCATGCTCAGGGCGATCTCGTCCATGGTGGAAAAGGCCACGCCGTAGGCCTGCCCCGTGAGAAGATAGGGGTCCTCCTTCAGCCGGGGCAGGGCCTGGGCCCCATAGGCCCGGTACAGCTGCATGGCCAGAGGCACCGGCAGCTCATACCGGGCCAGAAATTCCATCACCCGCTTCAGCCCCGTCAGCTCCCGGAAGGCGGCGGACAGCTCCATGGCCTTTTTGGCGGTGATGCCCTTGACGGTTTGCAGCCGCTCCGGCTCCTCCTCGATAACGGCCAGGGTGTCCGCCCCGAAGCGGTCCACCAGCCGCTGGGCGGTGGCGGGGCCGATGCCCTTGAGAATGCCGGAGGCCAGATAGGCCGCGATGTCCTCCTCCGTCTCCGGCATGCGGCGCTCCACGGACTCCGCCGCGAACTGGGGGCCGTAGCTGGGGTGGTTGGTCCACACGCCGGTGACGGTCATCCCCTCGCCGGGGGCGGCGCAGGGGATGCACCCCACCACCGTCACCAGCTCGCCGTCGTCCGTCAGCAGGGAGAGCACGGTGTAGCCGTTGTCCTCATTCTGAAAAATCAGGCTTTGTACGGCGCCCTCCACCGTGCTTCGTTCGGCCATAGCGGCCCTCCTTATGGTAAATGGTCGGGGATCTCCGCCGCCGTCAGCAGCAGAAGATCGTCGTATCGCTCCGTCAGCTCCCGGGCCCGGCGCAGGTCCGCCCCCTCCAGGCCGCAGTCGCACAGCACGATGGGGACCGCCCCCCGCAGCTGCCGCCGCAGGTCCAGCATCTGGGCCGCCGGGGCGGCAAAGTCGCAGCCGGGCCGGGCGGGGATCAGCAGCATCACCCGGGCGGGCTCCCGCCGCCGCAGCCAGCCCGTCAGCAGCCAGAACAGGGCCGCCAGCCCCGTGGCCGCCAGAAAGGCCAGCACGCCGTCTTGCAGCACCTCCATGATATCACCTCGATATCAGTGTATGCCCCGGGCGGCAGGCGGGTGAGAGGCTTAATACTGATAGCCCCGCTTTTCGTCCCGGAACTCCTCCACCCGGGCCCGGTAGGCCTTCATGGCGGTGTCCTCAAAGGCCAGGTGCACGTCCCTGGCCCCCATCTGCTCCAGCAGATACCGGGTGAAGGGCGGGTTCAGCGGCAGCAGGGGGCCGATGAGGTAGGTGGCCATCAGGCCGCCCCGGAGAAAGCCCTCGGCAAAGGCCCCGGGATGGCGGCCCACACCCCGCTCCACCCGGAACAGGGGGTTCGCCAGCTCATCATCGGGATAGGTGTGGCCGAACAGGCTCTTGAAACCAACGATTTCCATATCCTGGAAGCTGCCCAGCAGGAAGCTGTTGTGCCGCTTCATCATGTGATACTCGGCGTGGGTCTTGAGAATGCCCAGGCCGTCGAAGGCGCGCTTGCCGTCGATGACCACATATTCGCCCAGGGCGTCCAGGGCGTTGCCGGTGGCCAGCATCAGGCCGCCGCCGTCCACATAGCGCTCCAGTTCCGCCTTATAGGGGGTCAGGGCCTGGACCATCAGCTGCAACCCCCGCTCGGTGGCAGAGCCCACGTACACCAGGTCCACGCCGCCGTCCAGAAAGGCGGGGCGGTCCTTCAGACCGGTTTCCACCACCTCCATCTCCGGGCAGGACTGGCGCAGATAGGTGACGTTCATCAGGTCGCCGCAGAGGTTGGCCACCTCGGGGAACAAAATCTCGGTTTTCATGCCTGCACCTCCTGCTCCGCCGCCCGGGAACGGGCGATATCCTTCATCTGGTCATACACCTGATAGGCAAGCTCCAGGGTGTCCGTGCCGTAGAGCACATACAGCTCGTCGCCGGGCTCGTAGGCCATCATGGCCGCTGCGTCGTGCTCGTCCTTGGCGCAGGCCAGGCGGTCCTCCGACACGCCGGCCATCAGGCAGCGGAGCTTGTAGTCCTCGCACCGCAGACCGGTGCATACCACCCGGACGATGCTCTCGTCCGCCAGGTACTCAAAGTCCGTATCGTAGAACCAGCAGACGTTTTCCGACCAGTGGGGCACGTCCGTCAGGGAGTTCATCAGCAGCATGACTTCTTTCCTGCCGGGGCGGGAGGCGATATACTGGAACACCCGGGAGCAGGCCAGGGCGTTCTTGTCCTTGGCCATTTCCCGGACCAGGGTGACGTTTCCGGCCTGTTCCACGTTGTGGCGGCTTTCGGTGATGGCGGACTGGGACAGCACCCGGGCGATCTCGTCATGGGCGTAGCCCAGCTGACGCAGCACGGCGATCACCGTGACCATGTTGTAGACATTGAACACGCTGTCGCAGATCAGGGTATAGGGGTATTCTTTTCCGTCCTCCCGGATGGTCATGGTACCGCCGGGGATATCCACGTTGGTGGCCAGATAGTCGCTGTCCGGGGAGTGGAAGCCGCAGTCCTGACACACGGCCCGGCCGATGTGGTGATAGCGGCGGTATTCATAGCGCAGCTTCCCGGCGCACTTGGGGCAGATGCGCACGTCGTTGATGTGGTTGACGCACTCCACGGTGTCCGAGGGCAGGCGGTCGATGCCGAAATAGACCCGGGGATTCTCCGGGGCCAGGCCGCAGGAGATCAGGTCGTCGGCGTTGAGCACCAGCTTGGAGGCGGCGGGGACGCTGCGGCTGATGATGTCGGCGATGAAGTCGGCGTGGGCGTTGCGCATGATGCTGTCCCGGAACAGGTTGGTGACGGCGATATAGTCCGGGGTGATGTAGGGGTACACCCGGACGCTGGAGCGCTCGTCCACCTCCAGCACCGCCATGTCGTAATCCTTCACCCGGCCCGCCAGATCACAGCCCTTCAGAAGGGCTGTGGCAATGCCGCTGGCCACGTTGGAACCGGCCCGGTTGATGAGGACCCGGTGACCCGCCTTTTCCAGGGTGTCCGCCAGGAGATTGCTGACGGTGGTTTTGCCGTTGGTGCCGGTGACGGCGATGATGGTCTTGGGCCGGCCCACATACTTCAGGAAATCCGGGCACAGCTTCAGGGCCAGGGTGCCGGGGAAGTCCGTTCCCCGGTGCCGGGTGATCTTCAGCGCCGGGACGGACAGCTTCGCCATCCACAGCGCAAACAGGAATCGCAGTTTACCCATTGTGTTCAAGCCTCCTTGGTAACGATCGCCGCCGCCCGGCAGCTGCAGCCGTCGGCATTTTCAAATTTCAGGGGCATGGTCAGGAACGTGAATTCCCGGCCGATGAGCTGCGCCAGCCCCTTGAGGTTCTCGGTATTCACCAGCCCCGCGCCAAACAGAGTCAGGTGGTTGGGGTAATCCACCGTGTCGCAGGGGTCCAGGGAGATGGAATCCTCTCCCACCCCCTTCAGGGGCAGGCCCGCCACGAACCGGGCGGCCTCCTCGGTCAGACACGGAAACCCCTCATAATAGGCATCGGCGCCCCAGTATTGGTCCCACCCGGTGCAGAACAGGAGAAAGTCCGCGTCCCGCAGGGCGGCCTCGTGCCGCAGCAGCAGGTCCAGGGAGATCTGGGACTGGCCACGGCAGTCCAGCACATAGCCCCGGCCCACAAAGCGGTCCGGGCCGAAGCTGTCCAGGGTGGGGGCCCCGTCCATCATGTGGGCGGGGGCGTCCATGTGGGTGCCGGTGTGGGAATACATATGCAGCAGGGTCTCCCGGTAGCCGCACTGGGAAACGGTGCAGGCGGTGGTGAGCCGGGGCGGCTCCGTGCCGGGATAGACGGGCATATCCTCCCGGATGGTGTGGGTCAGGTCGATAACGGTCATGTTGAGGTCCCTCCTTCGGGCGGTGTTTCGCGGGTGTGCAGGTATACCATCAGGGCCGCTATGTCGGCGGGGGATACGCCGGAGATGCGGCCCGCCTGGCCCAGGTTCTCCGGCCGCAGGGCGGATAGCTTCTCCCGGGCCTCCAGCCGCAGCCCCTGGATATGGCTGTAATCCATGTCCGGCGGCAGGCGGCGGCGCTCCAGCTTCTCAAATTCCTCCACCTGCTTCTCCTGGCGGCGGATATAGCCCTGGTATTTCACGGTGATCTCCACCTGCTCCCGGACGGCGGGGGGCAGGCCCGGCGGGGCCGGGTCGAAGGGAGTCAGGTCGTCGTAGCCCACCTGGGGCCGCCGCAGCAGGTCGATGAGGCGGCAGCCGTCCGGCACCGGGGCGGTGCCCCGGTCCGTCAGCAGATCGTTCAGGGCTGCCGAGCCGGGGATGCCGGTTTTCTCCAGGCGGCGGATCTCCCGCTCCACGGCGGCGTATTTCTCCTCCACCCGCCGCAACCGCTCAGCCGATACCAGGCCGATGCGGCAGCCGATGGGGCACAGGCGGCGGTCGGCGTTGTCCTGCCGCAGCAGCAGGCGGTATTCCGAGCGGCTGGTCATCATGCGGTAGGGCTCCTGGGTGCCCTTGGTGACCAGGTCGTCGATGAGGGTGCCGATGTAGCTTTCGCTGCGCTTCAGGATCAGCGGCTCCCGGCCCAGCAGGGCCAGCGCCGCGTTGACGCCCGCCACAAAGCCCTGGACCGCCGCCTCCTCGTATCCGGAGGAGCCGTTGAACTGTCCCGCGCCGTAAAGTCCCTCCACCGCCCGGGTCTCCAGGGTGGGGCGCAGGGCCGTGGGGTCGATGCAGTCGTATTCGATGGCGTAGGCCGGGCGCATCATCTCCGCCCGCTCCAGGCCGGGGACGGAGTGCAGCATGGCCAGCTGCACATCCTCCGGCAGGGAGGAGGAGAAGCCCTGGATGTACATTTCCTCCGTGCCCAGGCCCATGGGCTCGATGAACAGCTGGTGGCGCTCCTTGTCCGGGAAGCGGACGATCTTGGTTTCGATGGAGGGGCAGTATCGGGGTCCCACCCCCTGGATGACCCCGGAATACAGGGGGCTTTTGTCCAGGTTTTCCCGGATGATGCGGTGGGTCTCCGGGGTGGTGTAGGTCAGCCAGCACACCGCCCGGTTTTCCGGCGGAGCCGGGGTCTCGAAGCTGAAGGGCAGGGGAGAGGGGTCCCCCTCCTGGAGCTGCATTTGGGAAAAGTCGATGCTTCGCCGGTTCACCCGGGGAGGGGTGCCGGTTTTGAACCGCCGCAGGGGCAGGCCCAGGGCCAGCAGGCTCTCCGTCAGAGGGCCGGCGGTGTGAAGGCCGTCGGGGCCGGATTCCTCCACGCAGTCCCCCACGATGGTGCGGCCCCGGAGATAGGTGCCGGTGCACAGCACCACCGCCCGGACCCGGTATACCGCCCCGGTGCGCAGCACCACGCCGGTGACGCGGCCGTTTTCCGTCCGCAGGGCCACCGCCTCCGCCTGGCGCAGGGTCAGGTGCTCCTGCCGCTCCAGGGTGTGCTTCATCACCTGCTGATAGGCCCGGCGGTCCGCCTGGGCCCGCAGGGACCACACGGCAGGGCCCTTCCGGCGGTTGAGCATCCGGTACTGGATGCAGGCCCTATCCGCCGCCCGGGCCATTTCGCCGCCCAGGGCGTCCAGTTCCCGGACCAGGTGGCCCTTGGCGGTGCCGCCAATGGCGGGGTTGCAGGGCATATTGCCCACGGCGTCCAGGTTGATGGTCAGGCACACCGTTTCCAGCCCCAGGCGGGCGGCGGCCAGAGCCGCCTCGATGCCGGCGTGTCCCGCGCCGATGACGGCGATATCAAATTGTCCCGCGTCAAATTCTCTCATACAGGCTCCTTATGCGCGCCGCAGGGTCAACACCGCCACCTCCGGGCGGTTGAACAGGCGCACCATGCCGCCCAGGCCCCGGGAGACAAATACCTCCGCGCCCCGGCAGGTGTAAAATCCGTTGGTATAGGAGGGCAGCAGCGTGCCGCCGCTTCCCAGCAGCCCGTCGGTAAAGGGCAGACGCCACAGACCGCCGTGGCCGTGGCCCGACAGGGTCAGATCCGCCCCCAGGGCGGCGTATTCCGATTCAAACAGGTTGTTCCGGTGGGCCAGCAGCAGCCAGAAGCCCTCCGGGGCGGCGTCCCGGACCTCCCGGGCCACCTGCTGGGGCGTTTTCTGGTCGGCGTAGCCGTTGGGGTCGTCGATGCCCGCCAGGAGCAGGCTGTCGCCGCCCCGCTGAAGCGTCACGGAGCCGTTGTGGAGCCAGGTGACGCCGCAGTCCGCCAGCAGGGCCGCCGTCTCCTGCATCTTTCCGGCGGCCCACTCGTGGTTGCCGGAGACGAAATAGCAGGGGGCCAGGGCCGTGAGCCTTTCCAGCAGAGGGCGCAGGTACGCCGGGTCCGTCCACTCGTCCACGAAATCCCCCACCAGGGCGATGACGTCCGGGTGGGCGGCCTCCACCGCCGCCGCCAGGCGGCGGTTGTCCCGGCCGAACTGACGGCCATGGAGGTCCGACAGCACCACCAGCCGTCCGCCGTCCCAGCCCGGGGGCAGACGGGAGGAGGAAAATGCGTATTCCTCGACGGAGAGGGTGTAGTTCCCCCACCACAGGCCCGCTCCGGCCAGGGTCAGGGCCGCCAGCAGCAGCGGCAGGGTCTTCTTTTTGCGTTTTTCCTTGTGGGCCACGGCGGCGCCTCCTTTCCCGCTGTCACTTATTATATAATAGGTTCCCCGGGGTTTGCAAGTCCTTTGTTGTGCATAATAGCAAAAAATGATGAGCGGTTTTTATGAAAAATGTAGATTCTCACCCTTGCAAAACCAGGCCGGGCGGGGTATACTATAACCGTGAAAAGAGAAGAAAGGAGCGTGATACAATGACCAACATCTTCATGAAGGGTGACCTGGATGACATGATCTTCGAGGGTTCCGACTGGCAGCCCAGCGAGCGGTAAGTGATCCGGCTATACCAAGGAAGAAGCCACGCCTGTGCGTGGTGATTTTTTTTACAGAAAAAGCGTTTTACGAATACGGATATTATGCGCCGCAAGGCGCTTTTTTTGTGCCCATTTATGGGGCCCGTCTGCGGCGGCACAGGTCCGCGATGATGAGCGCGGCGCAGCACAGCAGCACCGCCGCCAGAATGAGAATGGCGCAGCTGCGGAAGAACGCCTCCGGCAGGATCAGGATCACCGGGTCCGTGGCCGGGTCAAAGAGCCAGTTGTCCTTGCCGGGGAAGAAGATGCTGTGGAACACCGTGAAGGCCCGGTCAAAGTCCAGGGCCGCCAGGACGCCGGCTATGGCCAGCGCCCCGCCCAGGCCGCAGCCGGCCCAGAAGCCGGGACTGTGGCCCGCCAGGGGACACAGGGTCAGGCCCTTTTTCCGCCGCAGAGCGTACAGCACCAGCAGCACCGCCACGCACACCGCCAGCACCCGAAGGTCCAGCAGAAACAGCCGCCGCACATCGGCGAAGTGGCTGGCCCCCTCCGGGGAGAAGGACAGCACACCGGCGGCAAAGTCCGGGCGCTTGCCCAGGCAGTAATCCATCACGTCGTCAAAGGCCGCCCCGATCTGCTCCGCCGTCAGGCCGCTGCGGGCGGGGATGCCCAGAGGCTCGATCTGGGCCCGGTAGAAGGGCCGGATCAACAGCGGCAGGGCGATGGACCCGGTCAGGATGGTCAGGGCCATGGCAAAGGCCGCGAAAACGGACAGTAGCTTTCTCATGAAATATCCTCCTTTTTCCGGCCGGACAGCACCAGCAGCACCTGGCCCGGCAGGTAAAACAGCCACATACCCACCTGGGCAAAGGCGGCAAGCCACTCGGGAAACAGCTCCGGCTGGTTATGAACGCCCACGCACACGTCGCACAGCAGGAACAGCCACAGTCCCCAGGCAAACAGCGGCATGGAAAGGGAAAGTGCCTGACAGGCGTTCACCAGGAAATTGGCGAAATACACCGCCGCCAGCAGGTTCAGCGGCGACAGCAGGCCCAGGGCCCACAGCCCTGCCCAGGCCGCACCCACCAGGAACAGCCGCAGTCCCCACAGGGAACGGCCGCACCGGCGGAGGATACGGATCAGATACAGCCCCTGGACCCCGCAGAACAGGGCCACCCCTGCGCCGTACCAGTCGTTCAGCAGCAGAAGAAAGGTGTCGGCCCCCAGGGTCAGGGCCATGGCGGCGGCCATCAGGCGGCTGCCGCCCCGCCGGGCGAACAGCACGGAAAACGCCAGACACACGGCGATGGAGGCGTATTTCACCGGGTCGCCGCTGCCGCCGGTAAGGTCCAGGGTCATGAACGCCGCGTACAGGGCCGCCTCCAGCCCCAGAAAGGCCGCCGTCACAGGTCCCACAGCTGCGGGTCGCTGGCGGAGACGCACAGGGCCCCGGCGCTCAGCGCCGCGGTGACATCGGCCTTGTCCGCCAGCAGGCCCCCGGCGATCAGGGGCACCGGCAGCTCCCGGGACAGCCGGGCGATGACCCTGTAAATGGTACCGGGCAGCACCTCGATCAGGTCCGGCATCCCTATGCCGGTCTCCTTCCCCAGGTTGCTGACGGCCTTGGAGTCGATGGCGAACACCCGCAGCACCGTCAGCATGCCCAGCTCCCGGCCCCGGCGGATGATGTGGGGCCGGGTGGAGATGATCCCGTCGGCTCCGCAGGAGCGCAGATAGTCCACGGCGATCTCCCTGGGGGCCAGTCCCGCCACCAGGTCCCCATGGACCACCGCCTGCTTCCCGGCCCGGTGGACCCGGTCCACCAGACCCGCGATATTCAGAATGTCGCCGCACAGCAGGAACACCGCCGCACCGTCATGGCACAAGGCACGATCCAGGGTCTCCGGCTCCTTCACCGCCGGGATCACCGGCGTCCGCTCCAGCAGCGGCAGCATGGGATGGGACATAGGGCGGACCCTCCTTCCGCAATTTTCTCTCCCTATGTTACCACGGTAGGTGGGCAAATTTCAACGATATTTTCAGGAAAAAGTGCTTGACAGGGGAGGGAGGGTCTGGTATACTATCCTGGAAAACAAAGAAGGCTGGATGCATCCGCCTCACCTCCCGCCCCAGGCAAAGAGGTCAACAGCGATTTTCGTCAGGGCTTCCGTTATGGGGGCCGTGCCGCTGCGCGGATGCAAGGGATGCATTCGCGTTTTTTATTTATCGAATGGAGGTGCGACGGTTATTAGCAAGGTAGAGCATGAACTCAATGAAGAGATCCGGGATAAGGAGATCCGCCTCATCGGCGAAGACGGCGAGCAGCTGGGCATTGTGTCCTCTGCGGAGGGCCTGCACATCGCCGAGGAAAAGGGACTGGACCTGGTGAAGATTTCCCCCCAGGCGACGCCGCCTGTGTGCAAGCTCATGAACTATGGCAAGTTCAAGTTCGAGCGCAGCAAGAAGGAGAAGGAAGCCAGAAAGAACCAGCACGTGGTGGAGATCAAGGAAATTCGCATGTCTCCGGGCATCGATGTCGGCGACTTCAACACCAAGCTGAAAAATGCGCAGAAGTTCCTGGCTGACGGCAACCGGGTGAAGGTCTCCGTCCGCTTCCGCGGCCGCGAGATGGCACATACGGATATCGGCCGGGATCTGCTGAAGAAGTTCGCGGAGCTTTGCGCCGACGTGGCCACGATGGATAAATCCGCCAAAATGGAGGGCCGGCTCATGTCCATGTTCCTGTCCCCCAAGGCCCAAAAGGCCGGAAAATAACACACGAGTTCTTCCCGTCCCCCTGGGAACGGGAGAATAGATGGAAGGAGTACTATTATGCCTAAACTGAAGACCCACAGCGGCGCCAAGAAGCGCTTCAATCTGACGAAGTCCGGCAAGGTCAAGAGAGCGCACGCTTTCAAGAGCCACATCCTCACCAAGAAGGACACCAAGCGCGGCCGTCGCCTGCGCAGCGGCACCTACGCCGACTGCACCAATGAGGCCACCATCCGCAAGATGATCCCCTACAAATAAGAGACGGATATCGTTAGAAATAGGAGGCAATTAAGAAATGGCACGTGTTAAAGGCGCTATGATGGCGCGTAAAAGAAGAAATAAGACTCTGAAGCTGGCCAAGGGCTACTGGGGCGCCAAGTCCAAGCACTTCAAGATGGCCAACGAGCAGGTCATGAAGTCCCTGACCTACGCCTATGTGGGCCGCCGGCTGAAGAAGCGGGATTTCCGCCAGCTGTGGATCACCCGCATCTCCGCCGCCTGCAAGCTCAACGGCATGAACTACTCCACCTTTATGCACGGTCTGAAGGTGGCCGGCATCCAGATCAACCGCAAGATGCTCTCTGAGATGGCTATCAACGATGCCGTGGCCTTCACCGCCCTGTGCGACATCGCCAAGAAGGCGTAAACGGATACGCGGAACATACGATATAAAAAATCAGGTCCGGAAACGGACCTGATTTTTTTGTTCCAAAAGGCTTGCAGACTGAGAAGTGTTTTTTGCGACGTACACGCCGCGCCCCTCCGGCCCGCCGCACGGCGGCCCGGCCCCACTCCTGATAGAAGCCGTGTCCGGCCACGCAGATCAGGATCTGGCCGCCGCCGCTTTTGGCGTGATGGATGTGCCAGTTGTTGCGGCAGCCCGGCTCAAAGGTCACATTGAAAATACCGACCTGTTCCGTGGAAACGGGCGCAAGAAAGCTCCTGCCTGTAAAATACTGCGCAAAGCCGTCGTTGGGCGCACCGATGGGGAAGACCATGGACGCGGCATGCCGGGCCATGGCGCTGTCGCCCGAAGGAGCGGTTTGTTTCACAGACATTTTCTTTACCCCCATTATTCCGGCCCGCGCTCTTGCGCGGCGCTTTGGTTTTTGCTATACTCATGATAACACCTGAACCCGACTTTAAGTCAAGACCTTGAGGCGGGATATCTGTAAATTTTGCTTGAAGGGAGGCACAGAAGTTGAAACAACGCACCTATATTGCCATTGACCTGAAATCCTTCTATGCCTCCGTGGAGTGCCGGGAGCGGGGGTTGGATCCGCTGGACACCAACCTTGTCGTTGCGGATGAGAGCCGGACGGAGAAAACCATCTGTCTGGCGGTGACGCCCTCCCTCAAAAGCTACGGCATCTCCGGGCGCAGCCGGCTTTTCGAGGTGAACCAGCGGGTCCGGGAGGTGAACGCCCGGCGGCAGCAGAAGGCCCCGGGGCGAAAGTTGGAGGGTTCATCCCACTTTTTCTCCCGGTTGCAGGCTGACCCGGCCCTTGCCGTGGACTTCCTCATCGCGCCGCCGAGAATGGCGTACTACATGGAGTACAGCACCCGCATTTATCAGATTTACCTCAAGTACATCGCGCCGGAGGACATGGTGGTCTACTCCATCGACGAGGTGTTCATGGACGTCACCGACTATCTCAGCACCTACCGGCTGACGGCCCGGGAGCTTGCCATGAAGATCATTCTCGACGTGCTGGAATCCACCGGCATCACGGCAACTGCCGGAATCGGGACAAACCTCTTTCTTTGCAAGGTAGCCATGGACATTGTAGCGAAGCACATTCCCGCCGATAAAAACGGCGTCCGCATTGCAGAGCTGGACGAGATGAAGTTTCGCCGTGAGCTGTGGTCACACCGGCCTCTCACCGATTTCTGGCGGGTGGGCCGGGGCATCGCAAAGAAGCTGGAGGAGAACGGGATGTTCACCATGGGCGATGTTGCCCTCTGCTCGGAGCGGAATGAGGACCTGCTTTATAAGCTCTTCGGCAAGAACGCGGAACTGCTCATCGACCATGCGTGGGGCTGGGAGCCCACCACCATTGCGGCCATCAAGGCGTACCGCCCCAGCTCCAACAGTCTCAGCTCCGGTCAGGTCCTGCACTGCCCCTATGAGGCGGACAAGGCAAAGCTGGTCGTCCGGGAGATGACGGACCTGCTGGTGCTGGATTTGGTGGATAAGGGACTTGTCACCGATCAGATGGTGCTGACCGTGGGCTATGATGTTGAAAACTTGACCGATCCGGCGCGGCGGGCCAGGTATCACGGCCCGGTGGAAACCGACCGCTATGGCCGCCGGATCCCGAAGCAGGCCCACGGCTCTATTAACCTTGACAGTCACACATCATCTACGAAGAAAATAATGTGCGCCGTGTCAGAGCTGTTTGACCGGATCGTGGACAGGAATCTCCTGGTGCGGCGCATGTATGTCGTTGCAAATCATGTCCTGCCGGAAGCGGATGCACCGAAGAAGAACAACGGCGCCGTTCAGCTGGACCTTTTTACGGACTACGCCGCCCAGGAGGAAAAGCAGAAGGCGGAGGATGCTGCGCTGGAACGGGAACGAAAAATTCAGAAGGCGGCACTTGCCATCAAGAAGAAGTACGGAAAGAACGCCATCCTCAAGGGAATGAATTTGCAGGAGGGCGCAACGGCCAAGGACCGCAATGGGCAGATCGGCGGGCATAAGGCGTAGAGAATGAAATAAATTGGAATTTGTTTTATGGAAAGTGAATTTGAATTGACTCAACTATGGGAAACTGATATGATCGTCCAGTTTCCAAAGATATCAGCAATCTATTACGGGTTACTACAGGCTGGGTATGACTTTTATATCCCGGAACGTTCTGCTGAACACATCCGGCATATTATGAAGTATAGGAACCGGAAACATCAGGATACTTTCTTTTCCGGAGCCAAGCAGGACACCTGCGACATATATCCTTACTGGCCACGTGCGTTCATGATGGAATCGGCGTCTTTTTTTCTCAACGACAACAATACCGGCTTTCAGGATTTTGAAACGCTACGCCGGAAGATCCTGACTGCGGGAAACATCTCGGAAAGCGAACGTGGCGAATCCCTTTGGTGCTGGCTGGAAGGTTTTCCCCGGGCGATTGTTGCGGTTCTATCAGACAACTCTTTTGCAGGATACCTGGAATGGGAGGGAGAATGGATCGCTGGACAGGAAAAGATTTACCGGGAAGAGATGCACTTGATTCAGGAATGTCTAGAAATCTGTACCAGCCGGTATCATTCCCCGGTACGGGAGATCCGGATCTGCCTCAATCCTGTTAAATGCGTTTATGCATCGGACTACCATCTGACGGAAGACTGCTTTGTTTTCTCCTCCGGGGCATTCCGGACAGATTCCGTTATCCATGAATTCCTGCATCATGTGGTACATCCGACTGTGGCGGAACAGAAGGATATGATTCTAAAGCATCGGCAGGTCAACGACCAACTGGATCAATCGTACTATTTGGCAGGAAGCGATTCCGGAGTACTCAATGCTTTTGAGGAAACGGTTGTCAGATCACTGACTAAAGAGATTATGAATCATAAATTCCCCGACGATCTCTCCGTTTATATCGAACACTTTTTGAAACAGCAATGAACCGAAAAACCGGAAGTTAATCAGACAAATTCCGATTTTTCTATTTAACCCTCTGAAAACTCTGTATTTTCAAGGCTTTTCGCCAGTGTAATTCTCAAACCTTATGTATTTTCCCTTGTTTTTGCCCTTATGAGCGAAAACAAGGGAAACTTTTTGTTATTCGCCGCCGACTACCTTATCCAGCAGCCTTGCGGAAGTACGCTTCGCTTCCCTTGTAGCGTGAGCGTAGATATTCATTGTGGTACTGACATCAGCGTGTCCGAGAAGCTCCTGCACATCCTTTGGGGCAGCCCCATTTGAGAGCAGATTGCTTGTGAATGTGTGACGAAGCTGGTGGAAATGGAAGTCCTCCAACCCATCGACCTTTTTCCTTGCCGCCCTGCACATAATCCCTACCGTACTCGGCGATTCAAACGCCCCGTCCGGTCTGAGGCAGACAAAGGATATTTCCTTGTATCCCTCCGGGACTTCTTCCATTCTCGGCAGACTGTAAACCTCGTAATAAGTACGGTCTTTTTCTTTGACCTCACTGTAATAGTTGAGGCTGTACAACTCTCCGTATCGGAAGCGGTTTTTATGCTGTTCGGCTTTGGCTGTTCTAAGAATTTCTGCCAGTGTGTCGCAGAAGTCCACAGTACGGATTTTCTTTCGCTTGGTCGCTCCGATTTCCGTCTTGTGCCTTGCCCCGTTGTAGCGCATACTGCGGCGTACTGTAAGGTACTGACCTTCAAGGTTAATATCCTGCCAGGTCAAGCCGCAAACCTCGCCGATTCGAAGCCCCGTGTAGTAGGCAATCTGAATGGGCAGCAACGCCGGATTGTCTTTCTTTTTCAGAAAGTCCTCCAGCTTCAGATACTGCTCATGGCTGATTGTGGGGGCGGAAGTCACATTCCCTTCCTCGTCTGAGAACAGTTCGTATTCTTCCTTTTTGCCCCTCCACACTACATACTGCATCGGGTTAAAGGAAATCAGCCTTTTCGGGAACACCGCAAAACGGAACGCCCCTTGCAGGACTGCCGAGAACAATCGCAGATACCCCTTGCTGAGAGCCTTTGCCTGTGTGCCATCGGGATTTGTGCCACCGAAACTGAGGAAGTCGATATATGCCTGTAAATGGTCAGCAGTTACAGTTTTCAGCTTGCGTTCCCCAATCGGGTACTGCTTGATACGGTTTACCGTACCCTGATATGCCATTACTGTACCATTGCTCAGATTGCCGGGCTTCAGTTCTTCTTCCACCCATTGATCCAGCAACGTTCCCACCGTAACATTTTCGGACTTGGCTACGAATTTCTTTTCCTCGTAGTCTTCCATTGCCTTTCGCATAAGGGCTTCTGTTTCAGCCTTGCTTTCAGTGCCGGGAAACTCCTTCTGCACACGGTTTCCGCTTTCATCTTCGATATAGAAGCGGTAGTACCACTTTTTGCCTTTCTTTCTTACAGAACCTTTTGCCATAGATAAAATTTCTCCTTTCTATCCGTGGCAATCGGAACTGTGACATATGGTGTGCGTAAAGTAAATAGTGTCACTTCTGCCGATTGGTTTCAATCGGCTTTTTTAATTGTCAAGGTGCCACGGAATTGTTCTTTTCGGATAGCCTTTTTTCAGCTTCCGTCACTATCTCGAAGAGATCGCCCATCTTTACAGCGGTACGACCTTCATCGTAGATATGTAAAATCCCGTCAAGAAATCGTTTCATATCTTCGATAGGTAATTCCATTTCGTTGCGATAGACCTTTTCGGTAATCGCTCCCGACTCGATAGCGTATCGCATAAGCGATTGCTTCAAGCCTTCATCGTTTGCCACACGGTCAACCTCTGTCATAGCATCGGAAAAGTAGTGGCAAAGCACAGAGTACAAATCAATTATCTTCCCGAGAAATGTAGTGAGCATCTGTTGGTGCGGCTCACCCTTTACGGTAGAGGACACCGTATCAAGATATTTCTTGATGTGCTGCTCAATGTCCTTTTGGCAGAGTGTATAGCTGTCATATTCCTTATCATCAGAAAGACCTGTCAGCCATTCGGGAGTGGTAAGAAGTGCTTCGGCAAGACCGTTGATAATCATTGTTCGCTTCGGATCAACGCCGTCAGCTTCATACCTTTGAATGGTAGACTTGTTCACGCCGATACGCTTGCCAAGTTCCGGCATAGAAAGTTTGAGTTCTATTCTACGCTCTTTAATGCGTTCCCCGACTTGTTTTGGGGTAAACATTGTTTCTTCTTTCAAGGTATTCACCTCCTGTTTGAGTACAGTATAGCACAAACAAACTCAATTTGCAACCCCTATTTCCGAAAAATATTAAAAATAATCCTTAAAAGGTTGCAAAACAGGTTGACAAGTGATGGCAAAATAAGTATAATGATAATACCAAAGTTGCATTTTGAGTATTTAAGAAAGGAGAACAGCACTATGAACGCAATCAAAATGGGAATGACAATCGAAGAAGCGGCAGAAACCAGCGGCATCGGCAGAAACACAATGCGAAAGTTGGTGGACTGGGGCAAGCTGCCTGTTCTGAAGGTCGGACGTAAAACCATTATCCGCAGGGATACCTTAGAGCGTTTTATGACCGTCAATCAGGGCAGAAACCTACTGTGTCAGGATGATGTCCGTAAGGTAGAGTAAACCGTTCTCAAAGCCCTCGGCGTTTGAGAGCGAAATACACCCCTCGCACAAATCTACGATTTGTTCAAGTGATATTTCGCCCTTGCAGGGAGCCTGTATCACAGCTTGTCGGCATATACCGCCGCTATGATACAGAGAAAATTGCTGCCGCAATTTTCATTGGCTGTCTCGTCAGCACCCGCCGCCAAAACAGCCGCAACCGACAAGTCGGTTGCAAAATGAAAACGCACCTTTACAACACAGAACGGAGATGATTTATGACACGCCACAGCTTTATTCAGATGTCAAAGCTGTATAATGTCAAGGGAAGAATATCGTATATTACAAGCCATGCAAGACAGGAAAACCTCTATGCCACTTACCGCACCGCAGACAATTCCTTTTGGCGAAACCTTGCAAAAGAATGTCAGCAGGAATTTAAGCGAAGCAACTCGCCGGGGAAGTGTATCGAAGCAAGGGAATTGATAATTGCCCTGCCCGAAGTTTACACCACCTATGAGCCGCAACAGGTACTTGAAGATTTCACAGAGGAATTTCGCAGACGGTACAATGTGGAATGTGTATCGGCACTCCACCACAACAAGAGAAAGACCAATTACCACATCCACCTTATATTCAGTGAAAGGCGGCTACTTGCCGAGCCGGATATAAAGATCGCCACCCGAAGCGTATTCTATGATGAAACGGGCAAGCGGGTACGCACCAAGAAAGAGATCACCGATGAAAGCGGCAAAGTCCGTGAGGGCTGTACCGTTATCCCCAAAGGCGGCATATACGAACAGCACCTTTTCACCGTAAAGGATGACCGCTTCAAAAGCGACCCTTTTCTTCGGGAAGTAAAGGAAATCTATACCGCCCTTATCAATCGGCATATCTCAGACCCCGAACAGCACCTAAAGGTGTTCAATCCCGACAGTATCTATCTGCCAACCAAGAAGATTGGCAAGAACAATCCCAAAGCCGCAGAAATTGAAGCAGACAATGCCGCAAGGCAGGAATGGAACAGAACGGCGGATATGGCACTCATATCAGGGATTGAAGAAGCCAAGATACTGGAAATCAAGAAAGATGAGATCCACCAAAAAGCAAGTCAATCCATTAAAGCGAATGGATGGCTGCCAAATCTGTTCCGCAGTATTGTGGGCAAGGCAAAGGAATTTTTGCAGAACCTGATAAGGCAGACGGCACTACCGCCCAAACCGGTACTCAATATGGATATGGCAGAGTTCCGCACAATGCAGAAGCTGATGATACGGGTGCAGGACAGGGCAAGAGAAATCCGCAGCTTGCAGGATGAAGTACCCAAGTTAAAGGCACAGCTTGCCGAAACAAAGGGTATATTCAAGGGCAAGGAGCGAAAGGCGTTGGAAACGCAGATACAGCAGAGGGAAGAAAAAATCTCCGCTATGCTTGAAACAATACCCGATATTCTGAAAGATGACGGTTATCCCGACGTGCAAGCATTTATGGCAACCTACTGCAAGGCAGAAGTCATAGTTAATAACTACAACCGAGAGCTTGCAGAATGGGAACGCAAGGTCAAAGAAAAAAGCAGACCCGCCGAAAAAGAACGGTATGCACCGCCAGAAGAGCAAAGTGTCCGTGACCAGCTAAGACGGTTGCAGGCAGAGGGCAGACAGACCAAACCCAAGCATCGATCCCACGACAGAGAAAGATAGCTTTAACACCGAAAACAACACCGCAGGGCAGTTTCCCTGCCTTGCGGGATTACATATTACGGGCGGCAAAGAGAAAGCCGCCCCTTTCAATTTGTATGAAAATCTTAGCGAACCTATTGACAATTATAGTCTCTATGCGTATAATATAATTAACAATTTGGTTAAATGTTAAGGGAGGATGTCAAATGGGACTGCAACAGACATTAAAAGCTCTTGCTGACCCAATTCGCCGTGAAATACTAAATATGCTAAAAAAGGGGCGAATGTCTGCGGGAGAGATTACCAACCATTTCTCTGTAACAGCACCTTCGATTTCAAGACATCTATCGGTGTTGAAGGATGCTGACTTAATCAGAGATACAAGAGAAGGAAAGTTCATTTTCTATGAAATCAACACCTCTGTTTTGGAGGAAACTATGCTATGGATTGCAGATTTGAAAGGGGATAATGATAATGCTTAAAAAGAACAAGATTAAGGTTATAATATCGTCAATTATTATTTTACTTCCGGCTTTATTCGGGATCATTATGTGGAATGATTTGCCTGACATTATTACAACCCATTGGGGAGCTGACGGCAATGCGGACGGATTAAGCGGAAAGGTCTTTGCTGTCTTTGGTACACCTATCATACTTTTGATTTTCCATTTTGTTTGTTTGCTTTTTACTTCATTGGATAAAAAACAAAAAGATCAAAATCAAAAAGCATTGGGAATGGTTTTTTGGATTCTTCCGATTATATCCCTTTTCGCAAACGGAATAATGTATCGTGCAGCTTTTGGCAAAGAATTTGATTTAGCATTTTTTATGCCGGCTATGCTCGGAGTAATGTTCATCTTTATAGGCAATTACTTACCCAAAGTTAAACAAAACAGAACGCTGGGTATCAAGATTTCTTGGGCGTTGAATAACGAGGAGAATTGGAATAAAACGCATAGATTTGGCGGTAAGGTCTGGGTAGTTGGATGACTTATTTTATTGCTCTCCATTTTTCTTCCTCTAAAAGTGATGGTATGGGTTGTAGTATGTGTGATTGCTGCTTTGGCGATTATTCCTATAGTTTACTCTTATTTCATTTACAAACAGCATCAAAAGGAAGGAATTGTATATGCTGAAGCGCCCAAAAGCGGTGCGGAAAAAATTGCGCTTAGAATAACCGCAGTTATAGTACCCATCATTTTATTAGGTGTTGCTCTTTTAATGTTTACTGGTAACATCGAGGTAAAGTGCGAAGATACAGCATTAACGATCAATGCAACCTATTGGACAGACCTGGAGATCGATTATTCCGAAATTGAGACCATTGAATACCGTAAGAATTTAGATGTAGGAGTGCGAACAAGCGGTTTTGGTTCTCCCAAACTATCTATGGGCATTTTCCAAAATGATGAATTTGGATCATACACCTTATATTCCTATACAGGTGCTAAAGAGCATATTATCTTGACTTCCGGCGAGAAAACTCTTGTCATTGGAATGAGCGATCCAAAAGAAACACAGGCAATTTATGATGCGATGTTAGAGAAAGTAGACAAGTAACGAAAATGGGATGAAAAGCCATATTTCAAGCTATTTTCTGACCGCAAAAACAGAGGGGTAAGGTGTTTGTACCTTACCCCTCGATTTTGTGTATTTTGGCGTTACAGTCTCATTTTGCGAACTTTATCATAACCTCGTCAACGGCATCCGTATATCTGCCTTGTGCTATCAGTCTGTTGCGGAAAGCAAGCAAAGCATTGAAGATATACCGCCGCTCCTCTGCTGTGAGGTAAAGGTAATACTTCCGTTTTCTCATACGAAGATCACCTCGGCATTGACAGTTTCCGTAACCGCAGACCGCAGATTGCTCATTCTGCCAACCCATTCCATTTGGTTGTCTGCTTTCAGTTTTTCGGTAATGCCCTCACGCTCTGCCCGTTGTTTCATAAGATGGTCAAACAGTTCCTGTGCCTGTTCTTCAACATCGGCAAGGTGGGATTGCAGTTTGCCGCTTGTCAACAGCTTGATGTAGAACACTTTTCTATGCTCACGGATATACCGCAAATGCCGCTGTCCCCATACTCCGATATGCCTTTCTTCTTTTTCGGCAGGTAATACCAAACAGGGGATGTAATAATCTCCCTGTAATTCATACCATAAGCCGTTGCTGTTATCGTAAATGTACTTGTCCATTATAAAATCCTCCAGTATAATATATTCGCACATATGTCACAGTTTCCTGATTACCACATTTTGTTATATTGTGTTACGAGTTTTTTCTTCCCTTGATTTTTCCCTTATGAGGTCACGAGGGAAGCATAAACAATAGTGAAATCGTATAAAGGGATAAGGCGAGCACACAGCGAAAAATCCTTTATTTCCAAGGCTTTTGGAGGATTTTATTGATAACCTATAACCTCTGTTAAGAGGTCATAATTTATAGAAATTCAAATTCCAGTTTGTCTGGGAAAGGGATTGCAAATGCACACGAACAGTAAATACGATTCCATTATGAATCTCCCGCACCACGTCTCCAAGACGCGCCCGCAGATGCCGATGTCTGACCGTGCGGCACAGTTTGCTCCTTTCGCCGCGCTGACCGGATATGACTCCGCCATCAGAGAAACCGGGCGTCTGACGGATGAGAGGATTGAGCTGGATGAGGAGGCCCTGACGGCGCTGGATATGAAGTTCCAGCTCCTTATGAAAGCTATAGACGAAGAACCGGAGGCCTCCGTCACCTACTTCAAGCCGGACCAGCGGAAGGACGGGGGCGCGTATCTGACTGAGACGGGTAAGATCGGAAAAATTGACGAGTACCAGCGGCTGGTAATCATGCGCAGCGGTGTGAGGATCCCCATGGATGACATCCTGCAGATCGACTTCGACCGCTCTGCTGAAATCAAGCGCCGTGACGAAGAAAGTGCGGGTGAATGAAAGAAATCCTGCTCTATGTTCGCGGAAAGGGCGGTTTGGCATATCGTCCCTGCCGGGAACACCGGCCTGCCAGCTGTCCTTTATACACAGGATGATTCATGCCTCATCCGGCCTTTCCGGTGCCTGTATCGTCCAATACCGGGCGCCCCAATGGGCAAAGTCCCACTCCTGCATATAGGCATTGCACTCGTAGTCGATGTAGTAAAGCGTTCCGCCGCAGGGGACAAAGTTGGTGGGATAGTAGTCGATGTTCAGCCCCGCCGGGTACAGGCGGCCGCACATGGCCTGCACCTGTCTGAGCCAGCCGGGGTTCATCCGTCCCTCTTTGAGCAGCTCCGCCACCGTCTGCCCGGCGATGTATTCCTTCAGAATGCGCTCCTGCGGGATGTCCGCCGCCAGAAGCCGGGGCATGGGGATGCCCAGCTTCCGCAGCGTTTCATAGTCCCGCAGCTCGGAGCGCAGCTTGTCCCCGAAGGTGTAGTAGGCGCAGGGTTCGTGGTGGATCTGTTTCAGAACATATTGCGCTGTTCCGTCCGTCACAAGATAGGAGTAGCCGCCTTTTCCTTTCCCCAGGAGCTTGACGACGCGGTATTCCGCGTCGTTTACCGTCATTGTATCAGGCATTGATTCTTTTTCCAAAGGTCTGATTTCCACTGTCAATCTCACTCCTTCACGCCCGCCAGCGCCAGAAGCTTTTTATCCGACTGGATGCCCTGGGTCACAAATTTCCCATCCCGGAACAGGGCGTAGGTGGTCACTGGAGCCGGTACATTCTGCGCTGCTTCCTTTGTGGTGATGTGAATGGTTTTCAGGGGAATACCGTGCTCCTTGGCCGCCTGCTCCACTCTCGGGACCCAGTAGTGGGTGTAGGGACACTGATCGGTATAGTAAATTACAAAGCCATTCCCGTTAGCCTGCGGATGCCTGGCGCAGGCCTTGAATTCCGGCGGTTCGGCGTCCTCTGCAAGCGGCAGATACATAAGCGTAATGCCGCAATCCGAAGTGTCCGCCAGCAGAAAGCCCTTATGCGCAAGAAACTGCGGGTCTGCAAGGAACTCCCGCTTGCGTCCCTCGGCGCACAGGATGCACAGGCCCTTTTTCCCCTGCGCTTTGGCATCCCGGATGCACTCGTCCAGCAGGTCGCTAGAGTAGCCGTGTCCCTTCATGGAGCCGGAGACCCACAGGCAGTTGATATAGAGATACCCCGCCGCTTCAATGGGCACCCAGGCGTTTTCTGCCGGAATGTACTCGATAAAGCACTTGCCCCGCTCCTCGCTGCGGTAAAAGACAAGCCCCTCGGGAAAGTGCCGTTTCAGCCACTCTTTTTTCACAAGGCTCTGTTTGCCGGACATGGCGCAGCAGATGTGCTCCTTGTCGATGTTTTCTTCCGTGATTCGGATATAGTTCATATCATCTCAACCCTTTCGTTTTGCCGCAGTGTCGGAAGCAGCGCATTCTCAATCCGTTCCACGCCTCACCTCAAGGCTCCTGCCCGTTTTGCAGGACGCTGATCTGGCAGATATTCGGCTAGTTTTTCTCTATGTATGGATATAATTCCTCCGGTTTCATTCGTTCCAATCCTTTCTTTTCTGTGATCGCTTGATTTTTTTGAAGAACAGAATGTAAATCAGCACCCCGTCAATGACAAAATCGTAAAGGCGCAAATGGTCAAAAAGCAGGACGCTGCTCATGACCGACACAGCTGCGATTCCTGCGGCGATGATTTTTGAGAAAGCACCGGGTTCCTTTGCCATCCATGCAAAATAGGCCATGACAGGGGAGGGCAGGGCGAACAACGTCCAGCCGATGATAAAGGTCCGGCTGTAAACCCCGTGGGTGATGGCTGCCGTCACATAATAGGCCGCCAGCATCCCCATGCAGAAGGGAAATATATTTTCCATGGCCGCTTTCTTTGTAGGACTGTAAATCGCAAACCCTGTTCCCAAAAGAATCCATATGGCCATCTGGGAAAAGATCTCTCCGAGATTTTGGAAATAGATATCAAACAGTCTTGCTGCAATGCCGAGAAGCAGTCCGGCCAAAAGCATGGACAGCGGATTTAGGAGAAACGATCGTCTGCTTGATTTCATCCTCTCAGCTCCAAACTCATTTCACTTGATAAACGTCAAAGAACTGCTGGATATGCCGCTGGATCAGTTTTATCACATCATTCTCCCGCTCTGGCTCCCGGTCGCAGAGATTGATCCAGGCAGAGATCGGCAGACAAAGCTGCGCCGCCATGATCTCCGGGTCAGAGTCTACAAGCCGCCCCTGACGAATGAGAAAACGCACAAGCCCGGTGAAGTAGCCCATGACATCCGTGTAATTCTGCTTGGTTTGCAGCGCTGCCATCTGCGGATTCTGGAACTGCTCAATGGTGAGCATTTTCCTGGCGCGGCTGATTTTCGGATCGTGGAGAATATAACGAATCTGCCCAAGGAACATCTGCGCCGCCATTTCCGCCGTCATATGTTCCTTATCCTTTGTGAATGCGGGATCATCCCAATCTGCATTGGCAAAAATGGAATGCTTCTCGTATTCTCCTATGGTGGTCTGGATCAGAGCGTCCAGAATCGCCTGCTTGTTTTCAAAATGGCTGTAGAGAGACGCCTTGCGGATACCAACCGCTTCCGCGAGCTGGGAAATGGAAGTGGCCTCATACCCCTGCACGGAAAACAATTCCAGCGCGGCATCCAATATCCCCTGCTTGGTGGTTCCTTTTGCTGTCATGGTGTACTCCTCCTGGGATTGGTATTTCCTCATATTATACCTACCGAACGATAGGTTGTCAAGCGGCGATGCTTTCATTCAGATGTAAAAGAAACGATAAAAAGAAACAATGCTCCCATCGGATATAGCGCTGACGGGAGAACGGCCAAAAAATGCACTGATTCTTCGCGTTGGCTGACTGCATCGGCTCACCGCCCGCTTTTGCCATCATAATAGTGTTCTGCACACGCCTTTCGGGTGCGCCAAAGAAGTTTTTACCCCACCGGCGTGCTGCTGCCTGCGCAAAGCGATGAAGGCTCGTCAAGTGTTAAAAATGTGTTAGAAAACCGCCGGGTAAGGTCCCCCGCGAAAACAAAAAAGAAAACCTTGGAACCGTTGTGGTTTCAAGGTTTTCTTTTGGTGGAGATAAGCGGGATCGAACCGCTGACCTCTTGAATGCCATTCAAGCGCTCTCCCGGTTAGTGCGGTTACATACCCCCCTAAACCGGGTCAAAAGAGCGATTCAATACGCGGGCAACCCCAAAACACACCCTGAATGTCTTTCATTATAGTCAAAGAAAGCCCGTATATCAAGGAAAATAATTTTTCGGCTTTGCGTCCCTCCACGGCATGATATAATTTTTGTGTCCATGTTGGAAAGGAGGTGCAGGCATGGGAAAAGAATATATTGCCGGAGAGACCCAACGATACGAAATTGGCGGTCGAGTTTTTATCGTTGAGCCACGGTACAGGAAAGACGGTGAAAGCATGGCAGACATCTTGCTAAAGCTGATGTTTGCCGACTTGGACGAAGAGATGCGAGCAGCAAATAAAACTACAACGGACTAAAATTGAAAGTATCAATCTGGCAGTCAGCAAGAGGTTTTTATTCTAACGGTAAGCTCCCGTTGCCTAAATCTTTATAGGCAGCGGGAGCTTACTGTTTGGGGGCTATTTTAGAAAATCAAAGTCCAATTCAAATGAGGGATCTTTCCTTTTCATTTCTTTTAGTTCCTCAAAGGTGTAGCCGCATTTTTCTTCTATTAGCTTTCGGAGCGCTTTCCTTTCGTCCTCGGATGGAGTAGTATCTTCAATCTCAATCGTTGCTTTACTGCATTCGCTCTGATGGGCTTTATAAAAATCCGTCGCAGCAGTACACAGTTGCCAACACAAAACACCCAAATCAATATCCAAACTCAGTTTTCCATCAGTTGCCTGTGCAGCTTGGACAAATCTGAGGTCTGGATCTCGATTATAATGAATTTCAAACTTATTAATATTCTTTACTGCATCAGCATTACCTAAATCAAAATTACCGCTATGGAGATATGCACAGCGCAATTTATAGCAAATTTCCTCATCAAAACCATCTTTGAATTTAAGCGCACTTATCGGATTTACATATTCACTATACCACTTCTTATAGTGGTCAGCTACTTTTGTATTTGGATAGGCAATATTCCCGCAAATATCTGGAAGAGTTAACGCAATGCCCAACGCCGAATATGGGTATCCATCTCGCAAAAGGCCATTGATTTCATTCACGAGTTGTTCGATCATTTCTTCACACCCCTTATATCTAAAAGTTTTTAACATCATATCACACTTTTGAATGTAGCACTACCCCAAACAGAGACTATGGGGCGTGTTCATGTATAACACCACGAAGGGAGGTCACTTCCACCCGGCCAGTCTGCGGACTGGCTTTTTTCATGCCACGAAAAGGAGGTTTGCAAATGGCAGATGATAAGAAAAACATTCCCGATGTAGCCTCACCTACTGAGGTACCCGCTCCCACGGTAGAAGTTGCCGCCGTGCCGGAGCCGCCTACTCCTGATCCTGTGCTGACTGACGCGGAGACGGTCATGCTGGAACACGAGGGGCAGGCGGCGCTCTTTGAAATGGGCGAGGCCGTGCCAGATCCCGCCGATGCTGTTACCCACGCTGAGGTGGAGGAGCCTGCCGCTCCCGAAGTCCCCAAGGCTGGAAAGGAACAGGCGCAGCCGCCCGCTCCCGGCAAGGACGACCCCGCCCCGGCACATTCCGGCAAGGTGGTGGATTTTGCCGCCGCCCGTGACGAGGCGGCCAAGGAGGAGAAAAAGGCGGTCAAGCAGAAGCCGCCCACGGAAAAGGACAAGGCCGCCAAGCCCGGCAGAAGTCGCCCGCCCAAGGATGGCAAGGCTGCTCCCGATAAGGCAAAGCCGCCCAAACCTCGGGACAAAAAGTCCCAAAGCAAGCCCGCCCCGGAGAAGCCTGTCGTGGATAAGGGCGGCGCTCCCGCTGGTGCGGAGGTCACGCCGGAGCCGTCTGCGCCCCGTGACGCCACCCGCGCCGAAAAAGAGGAGATCGTCTATCTCAACCTGTCTGACCTGCACCCGTTCAAAAATCACCCCTTTGGTGTCCGGGATGATGCGGAAATGCAGGGGCTTGTGGAGTCGGTTAAGGCGGCAGGCGTCAATCAGCCCGCGCTGGTGCGTCCCCGTGAGGATGGCGGCTATGAGATCATCGCAGGCCACCGCCGCCAGCGGGCAAGCGAGCTTGCCGGATTTGCGAATATGCCGTGTATCGTCCGCAACATGACGGACGATGAAGCCATCCTCGCCATGACGGATGACAACCTCCGCCACCGTGAGCGCATTTTGCCCACGGAAAAGGCACAGTCGCTCAAAATGCAGGTGGAGGCCATCAAGCACCAAGGCTCCCGTCCCGGTGAGGAGGACAAGGACGCCGGAAAACGCTCCACGCAGGTCGTGGGAGATCGCAACGGCATGAACTACAAGCAGGTGCAGCGGTATATCCGCCTGACCGAGCTTGTGCCGGATTTGCAGAAAATGGTGGACGAGAAAAAGCTGGCGTTCACCCCGGCGGTGGAGATCTCATTCATCCGCCCCAAAAATCAGAGGTATATCGCCGTGTCCATTGAGGGGCAGCAGTCCTCGCCCTCGCTGTCGCAGGCGCAGAAAATGCGGGAGCTGGACAAGGACGGCAAGCTCAACGGTGATGTGATCGACGGTATTCTGTCGCAGGAGAAAAAGGAGGTAGACAAGGTGATCATCAATAGTGCGGAGCTGGAAAAATATTTCGGCAAGGACAAGTCCCCGAGGGAAATGAAAGACAAGATCATTTCTCTGCTGGATGACTGGAAAGCCAAGCAGCCGCCCGAGCTGGGCAAGCCCGAGAAGAAAACGGATCTGGAAAAGTGACCTTGGGACTTTTTGTCCCGAGGTCTTTCGTTTCCCCGAATGGCTCTTGTGGTTATATCCCCCGTCGCCGCCCGTATTCCAGCATGGCCGGGAGCGGGCTGTCAAGGGTGCATCGCACCGCTGTTTTCAGCGGCCAGCCCTTGACCGCCTGTCCCGGCTATGCTTTTTCTCCGGCAAGCGGCGGGGGTATATCCTCCAGAGCCGCCCCCTTTCCCAAGAATGGGAAAGGGCGTGGGGTTTGGGTTGAACTACTATATTACAAAACGGAGGTATTTCACAATGAAACGACCCCTCGCATACATTACCGCCGCATGGTGCGGCAGCGATCACGAAAACACGAAGCTGGCGGCGCAGTATTGCCGCACGGTGTATGAGGCGGGCTTTTCGCCTATCTGCCCGACGCTATATCAGCCGCTTTTCCTTAATGACGCCGTTCCCGAGGAGCATAAGAGCGGCATCGACATGGGGCGCGATCTGCTCCGCCGCTCTCATGTGCTGGTGGTGTGCGGTCATACCGTCACCGAGGCCATGAAGAACGACATCGCCGTTGCCCAGCGGCTCGGGATCACCGCCACCACCCTTGAGGGCATTTTGACCGTCAAGGGACAGGGGCACAGATAAGATGACGGCGCTCCGGCTGGGGAGCCTGTTTGACGGGATCGGCGTGTTTCCGCTGGCGGCGGTGCGCTGCGGCATTGAGCCGGTATGGGCAAGTGAGATCGAAAATGCCCCTATCTCCATCACCAAGCGCCACTTTCCCGATATGGCGCATTTGGGGGATGTGACAAAGCTGGACGGGCGGGATCTCCCGCCCGTCCATATCATCACCTTTGGCTCACCGTGTCAAAATCTCTCGCAGATCGGCAACCGCAAGGGGCTTGCGGGAGAAAAGTCCAGCCTGTTCTTTCAAGCCATCCGCATTATCCGTGAAATGAGGGAGGCGACAAATGGTCTATTTCCAGCAATCGCTGTTTGGGAAAACGTCATGGGAGCGTTTTCATCAAATGACCGGATGGATTTTAGAGCCGTCCTATCCGCTTTCACAGACACCGATGTTTCAATGCCTGCTTCTGGAAGATGGGCAGGAGCCGGAATGGTGCGAGGGCGAACGCCTGACCTCTGCTGGCGGCTCATGGACGCCCAGCATTGGGCAAGCCCCCGGCTGGCACGACGGCAGCGCATCTTTCTTGTGGCAGACTTTGGAGGACGGCGTTCCCACGAAATACTTTTTAAGCCCCGCACAATGCAGTCACTTCCTGCACTTGGCGGAGATCGCGGGCTGCCCGCCGCCTGCGGAGATCGAGGCTCTTTTATTGAAGCAGGGCGGCGCGTACCAATTACCCGACCCTTTCAATGCTTCCGTATGCGGGCGTCCGCCAAGGAGCGGACGGAAACAGCGTTCCGAAACAGCTTCGGACTGCCAACTGACCCTTTTCCCACTCTGTTAGCGGGCGGCATTTCGCCCTTTGCCTTTTGGTATGAGGACAATCCCGCCGGGGGCTGTGTCCGCTTTCCCACGGAAACAGAATGTGAGCGGCTCATGGGGCTGCCGGAGGGCTGGACAAGGTGCGGTGCGGACGGCGAGGAAATTCTATCCTCCCACCGTTACCGGGCATTGGGAAATGCCATCGCGCTGCCCTGCGCCGAGTATATCATGGCGGGGATCGCGGAGGCGCTGACAAAAGGAGGTGCAAATGACGGTATTTGAAGCCTACATTACCAACCTTGGCAAATACGCCGAGGGGCAGCTTGTGGGCGAAACGCTGAAATTTCCGGCCACCA